>Ga0163150_10000164_pt1 | contig 120903 bp, 113 predicted proteins | sample OliLakLV19P2IB_FD_148628 | JGI IMG/M metagenome (GOLD analysis project Ga0163150, IMG submission 148628) | Freshwater microbial mat bacterial communities from Lake Vanda, McMurdo Dry Valleys, Antarctica - Oligotrophic Lake LV.19.P2.IB | ecosystem: Environmental > Aquatic > Freshwater > Lake >...
AGCCACCGCCGCCGCCGCCGCCGGAGCGGAAGCCACCACCACCGCCGCCCGGACGGCCACCGCCGCCGCCGCCGCCGCCGCCGGCACCGCGGGGACGATCCTGCGCTTCGTTGACGCGCAGCTGACGACCACCCATCGAGAAGCCATTCAGCGCCTCGATGGCCTTGGCTGCCTCAGCTTGGGGCATCTCGACGAAACCGAAGCCGCGCGGGCGGCCGGTTTCGCGATCCGCCGGCAGCGCCACGGACTCAACCGCGCCGTGCTGCGCGAACAGGTCACGCACCTGGGCCTCAGTCGCCGAGAAAGGCAGGTTTCCAACATAGATCTTCATGAGTCGAATCTCTCGCTATTCAAAAGGACACGGCCGTACGCGGCCCAATTTCGAGGGTCGGTAGCGGCCTTTCACTACGGCAGGAATCACGGTCGGGATCGTCTAGGCGGGCAAATAGCTCGGTAGGGCGAATCTTCGATCAGCGGTCCTGTCACCTTGACCGTGCCAGGAGGCAACGGCCGACGTGGAGAATAGCACGGGAAAAGCAGGGCTTCCATGGCCGACAGGCGGTGGAAACGCTGCAAAAGGCGGGATTCGGAGGGGCCCACTTCGACTAGGAGGGGTCAGGCCCCTTTGGCGACCTGACGCAGCCCCACCGAGGAGGGGCTAGTCCCCTTTGGCGATAAGTACTTAGCGCTTTCAGCCTTGCGGTGCCAAAGGTGACAGTCCCCGTCCGTGCCTTCGATTGGCATCTGGCTTCAGTCGAGGCGTTTGTGGAAGCGGGCCATGGCCAGGGTCAGCGTGACCGCCAGGATGACCAGCAGCTTCAGCAGCTCCTGGTGCATGTCTGCCAGCGCCGCGCCCCGGAGCACTACCCCCCGGATGATTTCGTTGAAGTGCGTGAGCGGCAGCACCTGTGCGATCCACTGGGCGGCCTTCGGCATGCCCTCGAACGGGAACATGAACCCGGACATCAGGATGGAGGGCAGCATCGCCACGAGCGACATCTGGATCGCCTGGAACTGCGTCTGCGCAATGGTCGAAATCAGCAGGCCGATCGACAGCGAGGCCGCGATGAAGAGCAGCGCGCCGAGGTAGAGGTCGAGCAGGCTGCCCTCCACCACGACGCCAAACAGCCAGTAGCCGAGGACGAGAATCAGCGTGGTCTGGATCAGGCCGATGCCGACATAGGGCAGGAGTTTGCCAGCCATCAGCTCGGCGGTGGACACGGGCGTGGTGATCAGGAGTTCGAGGTTGCCACGTTCGCGCTCCCGGACGACGGCCGTCGACGTGAACACCATCATCGTCATCGTCAGGATCACGCCGCAGAGGGCGGGCACGATCTGCACCGCGGTGCGCTTCGCGGGGTTGTACGCGGTCAGGATCTCCACCGGTCGCACCGCCACCGGCGTACCCACGCGCTTCAGGAGCGGCATCGCGGCAAGCCCGGCGGCGACGTTCTCGAGCCCGGGCTGGCTGCCGTCCACGACGATCTGCAATACCGGCCGTCGGCCGTCGGCGATGCGCCGGTCGAGGTCCGGCGCGATGACGATCGCCACGTTCGCATCGCCTTTCTGCATGAGCTCGCGCAACTCTCGTTCGGTGCCCGCCTGCCGGATCGTCCCGAGCACCTGCGTTGCGCCGAGGTCGCCGACGAGGCGGCGCGAAAGCGAGGTTTGCGACTGGTCGAGCACCGCGGTGGAAACACCGCGCACGTCGAAGTTGATCGCATAACCGAACAGCAGGAGCTGGATCGCCGGCAGGCCGACGATGAGCCCGATCGTGATGCGATCGCGCGATAGCTGGCGGACTTCCTTGGCCGCGACCGCGAACAGGCGCTCCACCCACTTCATGCCGCGCGCTCCGGGATCCTGGCGTCGCCGCGCAGGCGCGTTGCCGCGACGAACACGTCCTCGAGCGAGGCGCCGGTCAACTCGACTGAAGCGCCCGGGTTCTCCGCCGCGAGCGCCGAGCGCAGCAACCGCACAGGCTCCGGCGTCGCCTTCGGCAGCAGCACCCGCAGCCGGTTGCCGAGCTGGGCGATGCTGCGTACCGCCGGAACCGACGACAGCGCGCGTCGCGCCGCCGCGAAGTCCGCCTCGCCGATCTCGACCACGACTGCGTCGATATCGCGCGCGAGCGTTTTCGGCTCGCCCTCCGCCGCGATCCGCCCGGCGTCGAGGATCGCAAGCCGGTGGCAGCGCTCCGCCTCGTCCATGTAGTGGGTTGAGACCAGGATCGTCGTGCCGCGCCCCACGAGGTCAAACAGGCTTTCCCAGAAATCGCGGCGGCTCTGCGGGTCCACGGCGCTCGTCGGCTCGTCGAGCAGCAGGATCTCCGGCTCGTGCAGCGTGGCGGCGCCGAGCGCGAGGCGCTGCCGCTGGCCACCCGAGAGCGTGCCCGCGCGTTGCCGCGCGAGCTCCGCCAGGTCATAGCGCCGCATGCGGTCCGCGATCCGCTCGCGGCGCGTCGCGCCGTCGAGGCCGTAGACGCGGGACATGAACTCGAGGTTCTCGAGCACCGACAGGTCGTCCCAGAGCGAAAAGCGCTGGGTCATGTAGCCCAGCTTGCGGCGCACGACCTCGGATTCCTTCGGCACCGGGTGCCCGAGTACCGTAACCGTGCCGCGTGTCGGTACCAGCAGTCCGCAGAGCATGCGGATGGTGGTGGATTTTCCGGAACCGTTCGGGCCGAGGAATCCGTAGATCTGCGCGCGCGGCACGTCGAGGTCGATCCCCGCCACCGCCCACTTCGTACCGAAGCGGCGCGCTAGGTCGCGCGCGGAAATCGCGATGCTCACGGCTCGGCGCGGCCGCCCGCGAGCATTACTTCGACCGGCAGGCCGGTCGGCAGCGTCTGCGCGTCGTCCTCGGTCAGCACGACCTCGGCCAGGAAGGCGAGCCGCCCGCGATCCCGCGCATTCAGCGCGTAGTACGGCGTGAAGGCAGCCTCCGACGAGACGAAGCGGACCTCTGCAGTCCAGTCACGATCCGCACCGTCGATGCGTACCGTCGCCCGCGTACCGGCACCAACCGCGGCACGGCGTGGTTGCGGGATGAAGACGCGTGCATAGGGCGCACCTGCGGCCAGCAGCACGACGACCGGCGCGCCCCTGGGCGGACGCTCGCCGAGCTCATAGGGCAAAGCGTCCACGACGCCGTCCCGCGGGGCGCGAACGGTGTGGCGTTCGACCGACAGCTCCAGTTCCACAACCTGCGCCTGCGCGGCGGCAAGTGAGGCGGCGGCCTGCTCGACGACTTCGACGCGCGTGCCGTTCACGAGCTCGGCGAGCCGGTCGCGGGCCGCGCGCTCGTCGGCGACCGCGCTGTCCCTGAGCGCCCGTTGCCGGTCGAGGCTGCTGGCCGGCAGCAGCTTCTGCGCAACGACTTTCTCGATGCGGTCGAACTCGCGTGATTCAGTCTCGGCACGCGCCGTGGCGCCCGTGACGACCGCGCGCGCTTCGGCTACCTGTTCCCGGCGAGCGCCGGCGACCAACTCGGCGTGCCGGCGCTCGGCCGCCAGCGCATTGCCGCGCGCCTGCTCGAGGCGAGCCGCCGCGGAGGCAGGGTCGAGCCGCAGCAGGAGCTGGCCCGATTTAACGGCATCCCCCTCCCGAATCGCGACTTCGAGGATCGTTTCCTGCGCTTCGGCCACCAGCTCGACACGGTCACGCTCGAGCGTGCCGAGGAGCGCGTCGCTGCCGTCGCTGCAGGCCACGAGCGCGAGTGCCAGGGCTGCGACCGCCGCCCGTCGCGATGAATTCATCACAGGACTCCCACCCTCGTCCAGGCCACTCGCCCGCCGGGGCATTGTTCGCGGATAATAGCGGGGATGCGATTTGCCTTCCTCACGGCCCTGGCGGCCAGCCTGGTGACCGCGCTGCCCGCGGCCGCCGACGGAGACCAACCGATGATCTCGATCGCCATCCACGGCGGCGCCGGCGTGATCAGCCGAAGTTCCATGACCGCCGAGAGCGAGCGTGCCTACCACACCGAACTCGGGCGCGCGCTCGACGCCGGCTACGAGGTACTCGACCGGGGCGGTTCGAGCCTCGACGCCGTGGTCGCCGCGGTGAAGACCCTCGAGGACTCGCCACTCTTCAACGCCGGGAAGGGCGCGGTGTTCAGTCACGCCGGCATCAACGAGCTGGATGCCGCAATCATGGATGGGGCCACGCAGAAAGCCGGCGCGGTCGCGAGTGTCCGGCATGTGAAGAACCCGATCGAGCTCGCGCGCATGGTGATGGAGCGCACGCCGCACGTCCTGCTCGCGGGTGACGGCGCGGAGGAGTTCGCGCTGGAACAGGGCATGCCGCTCGTGCCGGGCAGCTATTTCTTCACTGAACGGCGCTGGAAGCAGCTCGAGGAAGCGCAGAAGGCCGAGCAGATGGCTTCCGCCGACGAGGACATCGGTTACTTCGGCACCGTGGGCGCGGTCGCCCGCGACGGCAAGGGCAACCTTGCGGCTGCGACCTCGACCGGCGGCATGACGAACAAGCGCTGGGGCCGGATCGGCGACTCGCCGATCATCGGCGCCGGCACCTACGCCGACAATGCAACCTGCGCGGTCTCCGCGACCGGCAGCGGCGAGTACTTCATCCGCGCCGTCGTCGCGCACGAGATCTGCGCGCGCGTGCGTCTCTCCGGCGTGAGCGCCGCCGAGGCGGCCCGCGACGTGATCCAGGCCAGGCTCAAGGAAATCGGCGGCGACGGCGGCGTCATCGTCGTTGACAGCAAGGGCGCGCTGACGCTCGAGTTCAACACCGAGGGAATGTTCCGGGGCGCTCGCGACTCCGGCGGCCGGCGGGAGACCTCGATCTACTGATCCCCGACGGGGGATTCCTTCGCCGCCGCCGTGCGGCGGAAGTACCCGGTCTGCATGTGCTCGTACTCACGCTCGAGCGAGACCGCGCGGTTGCGGCCGCCATCTTTGGCCGCATAAAGCGCCTCATCGGCGAGCTGGATGAGCCCCGCCCAGCTCCGCCGCGCAACCGGCAGCACGCAGGCGATGCCCAAGCTGACCGTCAGCACCGGGGCGGCGGCCGAGTCCTGGTGCACGATACCGAGCTTTCGCACGGCTTCCAGGACCTCGTCGGCGATGCGCTCCGCCTGCTCGCGCTTCGTGTCGAACAGGATGATCGCGAACTCCTCGCCCCCGTAGCGCGCGGCGAGGTCGAGCGGGCGCCTCGCGAAACGCGACAACACGCCAGCAACGGCCTTCAGCGCCTCATCGCCCGCCTGGTGCCCGTAGCGGTCGTTGTAGGCCTTGAAGTGGTCGATGTCCGCGAGCAGTAGCGCACTGGGTTTACGCTCGCGGATGCTCTGCGCCCAGGCCCGCTGCAGGTGCTCGTCGAAGCGCCGCCGGTTGTGGATGCCCGTGAGCCCGTCCTGCAATGCGGTTTCGGCGAGACGCTGCCCCTCCAGCCAGGCCATGCGGCGGGCATGCTCGAGGTTCCAGGCGCCCGCGATGCAGATTACGTTCGCGATCACGAGCGTCAGCAGGAAATGCGCAAGGTCGATGGCCGGCATGCCGCGCGTGGTCGCGATCGCCGCGTAGGCGACCATCGCCAGCGCGTTCACGACGATGGCGGAACGGAACGCCAGGCCGAGCACGAAGTACACCGCGACCATCGCGAGCAGCAGTCGCGGGAAAACGCGCGGCTCGCCCGCGGCAAAGGCGGCAATACTGACCCAGGACATGGCCACCAGCGCGGCCATCATGGCGACGGCGATGTAGCGCGGGTACCAGACGTCGGCCCGGCGCACGAAGGTGATCGCGAATCCTGCGACCAGCAGCGGCAGCATGATGCCGGTGCGTGCGAGATCCGGAACGATGTGGCGGATGAGCGGGATCACGATGTGGTCGACCTGGATCACGACCAGGCTGATGACGGCGAGGAGCGCGAGATTGAAGCGCAGGTAGCGCAGCCGCTCCCGGAACTGGTCGCGTCGATACGCCGACTCCAGCTCGCCCTCGAATCTCAATCCATGAAATCCGCGTTGCAGCTGTTCCGTCAGCGAGGAGGTGTGCGCTCCGCTCAAGTCGACGGCGCCCTAAACCAGCGACCCGGCAGTATAACGCGCGACGAATTCGGCGAACGGCATCGCGTCGCGGGCCTCCACGGCACGTTGCTCCTCGAGCGAGGCCTCGGCCTCTTCCCTGAACTCGGCGAGCCGCGCGGGATTCGGCGGGTAGAGCTCGCGGAAATAGTCGCGGTGCATCTCGGACATCCAGATCGCGAGCTCCGAGAAGGACATGCCCTGGCGCTTCATCTCGTCGAGCAGCCGCGCCGACGGCAGCTCAGCCTGGTCGAGGAGCTTCTGGCGCTGGAATGCGAGCGCCGCCGAATAGGGCCTGGACGCGTCGCCGGCGTCGAGCAACTCGCAGATGCCCTGCATCTGGTCGAGTATCTCGGTTGCCCAGTCGACGAGCGGGAGCGCGCGCCGTTCCGTCCACAGCACAAGACCGGGCTCGCGCCCGCGGCTCGCAACGGTGACGTGGTTGGCCTCGTACTTGTCGGACAGTTCCGGCGAGAGCGGCGGGCTCTCGCGCAGCAGGCAGAGTGCGGCGAAGGCCTCGAGGAAGAGCAGTTTCCTCTGATTGACGCCAACCGGGTCGTAGGCGCCGACGTCCAGCGAGCGCATCTCGACGTACTGCACGCCGCCGCGCAGCAGCGCGCGCGTCGGCCGCTCGCCGGAGTGTGCGACGCGCTTCGGGCGGATGAAACTGTAGTACTCGTTCTCGATCTGCAGCAGGTTTGCATTGAGCTGGCGCCACTCGCCGTCGACCTCGACGCCGATCGCCTGGTACTCGGGATGCGGCGTGGAGACCAGGCGCGAGAGGTCGCGCACGTACTCCTCAAGCGAGTTGACGGAAACGTGCACGCCGGCCTGGTTCTTGTTCCGGTAGCCGAGGTCGCTCATGCGCAGCGAGGTCGCATGCGGCGCGAACAGAGTGCCCTTGCCGAGCGATTCGAGTTCCGCGGGCACGTCGCGCCCCGCGAAGAACGAGCGGCAGACCGCGGGCGACACGCCGAACAGGTACAGGATCATCCATCCGTAGCGGCGGTAGTTCCGCAGCAGCGCGAAGTACGCGTCGTCGACTAGCGCCTGGCCGCGCAACTTCGACTGAGTTACGGCTTCGAAGACGGGCCAGAGCGGCTCGGGAAAGGAGTAGTTGAAGTGCACCCCCGAGATCGCCTGCATCATCCGCCCGTAACGGTGGCCGAGGCCGACCCGGTAAACGTGCTTCATGCGCCCGATGTTCGAGCGGCCGTAGCGTGCGATCGGGATCTCGGAGTCGCCGCCCACAACGCAGGGCATGCTGGTCGCCCAGAGCAACTCCTGCTCGAGCTTGCTGTAGACGAACTGGTGGATGTCGCACAGGTACTGCTGTAGCTCCCAGCTGTTCGGGAACGGCGGCGTCACGAGCTCGATGAGGGATTCCGAGTAGTCGGTGGTGATGTGGGGATGCGCCAGGGCCGAGCCGAGCGCCGGGGGATGGTCGGTCTGGGCGAGCCGGCCGTCCGTCATGACCCGGAGGGCCTCCCGCTCCACGCCCTTCAACCCGCCACTCAGGACGCCGGGCTCACGGGCGTTCACCAGCCCGGACAGGCGGCGTTCAAAGGCACGGTCGAGGCGATTTCTACCCATGGGCCGGCCATTCTGCGGCCCTACGGGCGGTTAAGGAACCGCCGGACGGCTGCGCCTTGGTCGGGCGCGTGCCCGAGGGTAAATTGGAGCCTTGGGATCTTCAGCCTTGGTTCACCTGCCCTGAGGCAAGTTGTCGCCATGAAAACGATGAACGCGGGGATGTTCCTGCTGGCCGGGACCCTGGCCGTTTCGGCGCCGGCCGCGGCCGATTCCATGCGCTGCGGCAGCAAGCTGATGACGGACGGTGACCCGATCGCCAAGGTCGAAGCCTACTGCGGCCCGCCGGCTGGCATCGAGCGGCGCGAGATCCTGCGGTCCTACTCCTATCACCGGGGCCTGCCGGTCCGAGGTTCGTTTGAGGTTTCGGTCGAGTTCTGGACCTATAACTTCGGGCCGAACAAGCTCATGTACCGGTTGCGGTTCGAGGACGGGCTGCTGGTCGAAGTCGATACCCTCAGCCACGGTTACTTCGACCCCAACGCGGCGTACTGATCCCGCCACCCTGCGCCGCGCCCGCTTGGCCGGCCGGGCGGGGACCCGAGCGAAGTGACTAAGTTCGGGCGGAACGAGCGAGGGTCCCCGTCCGGCCGGCGCGCGACATTGAAATTGCGCGTCCCCTTCGGCTCGAAAACGTCACCAGACTGCGACACCGGTCGATGGTTTTTCGCCACCGGCGAGATTAAGTTGCATGCCATGGGAAGGAACTTCACCGCCGACTCGCTTCCGCACTACCGCGAAGTGCTGGTGACGAATGCGGTGCGCGCTGTCCGCGACAGTTTCCCTGCCGTGCAGGCTTTCGCCGCCGAGCGCCGCGCTTGGCTTGCCCAGTCGGCCGGACAGTCCGGCTGGCGCGCGGTCGCCATCGCTGCTGGCGCCATCGCCGACCAGGCCGCCACCACCCGCTGACAGTTTCCGGGCCCGCCCCCGGGTCCGAGCGCTACCCTCCCACCGCTCCCGCTCAGGCAGCCGCAGCCAAACGCCTTTGCGTGGTCTGCCGGTAGCGCAGCAGCAGGAACACTGCACAGATCACCAGACCCACGACCAGGCCGGACCAGATCCCTGAGGGCCCGAAGCCCTGGCGGATGCCGAACCACCAGGCGGCGGGGAAGCCGATCAGCCAATAGGCCGTGAAGTTGAGCCCCATCGGCACGTTTGCGTCCTTGAATCCCCGTAGCGCCCCCGCGGCGCCCACCTGCAGCCCGTCCGGAATCTGGAAGGCGGCCACGAACAGCAGCAGCCAGACCGCCAGCTCCCGCACGGACTGGTCCGCGGTGTAGGCCGCGGCGATAGGCTCGCGGGCGGCCAGGATCACGACCGAAGACAGCGCCATGACGATCCCGCACATCGCGATGCCGCTCCAGCCGGCGTTGCGGCCCGCCTTGAGGTCGCCGCGCCCGACCTGGTGGCCTACGTGGATGGTGGTCGCCGAATGCAGGGACAGCGGGATCATGAACATGAGCGAGGCGTAGCTGATCGCGATCTGGTGCGCCGCAACGATCTCCGTGCCGAGCGTGCTCATGAGCAGGGCCGCGATTGCGAACAGCGCGCCCTCGGAGACGACGGAGCCCGCGATCGGCAGGCCGAGCCCGAGGATGTCGCCGAGCGCGCGGCGATCCGGCGGATCGAAGCGCTCGAACAAGCGGAACGGACGATAGATGGGCTGTCTGCGCTGGTAGAGGTGCATCGTCACGAGCATCGCCCAGCTCGCGAGCGCGGTCGCGATTCCGCAGCCGCGCGCGCCCTGCGAGGGGATGCCGAGCCCGCCGAGCGTGAACAGCCAGTTGCCGATGATGTTGGTCGAGAGGCCGACCGCCGCGGTGTACATCACCGGACGGGTCCAGCCGATACCTTCGGTGGTGTAACGGTGCGCGAGGAAGACGAGCATCGCGGGCATGCCGAAGCACATCGCGAAGACATAGCCGGCCGCGTGCGGAATCGCCCGCGCGTCGGTCCCGAACCATTCGAGCAAGGGTTTGACACAGGCGAGCGCGCCGACCAGCGGCACGGCGAGCATCAGGGCGAGCCAGATGCCCTGGCGGAAGCGACGGCCGACTTCCTCGTCACGGCCGCCGCCGTAGGCGTGGGCGACCAGGGGCGAGATGGACATCAGCACGCCGAGGCCGAACAGCCAGAACATCTGGTAATAGCTACCGCCGACGGCGACGCCGGCCAGCGGCTCGGGGCCGAGGCGGCCGGCGACCACGGTATTGACGAGCATCATCCCCGCCAGCACGAGGTTGTTGACGACCAGCGGCCCGGCGAGGCGCAGGATCGAGCGCGAATCGCGCGGGAAGGCGTGGCGGAAGCTGCCGGGGTCGCTCATGGCTCGCGGACCTGAGGGTTCTGCGCCGTGGCGGGCCCTGGGGGATGCTGGCATTCTAGCGGAAGCAGGCCGACCTGCTTCCATCGGAGAGCACACATGCTGGTCGGATCATCGCCCCGCCGGGTCGCCGTCATCGGCGGCTCGCGCATACCGTTCGCGCGCGCAAACGGCGCCTATGCGTCCGTCGGCAACCAGGAAATGCTCACCGCGTCGCTCAAGGCGGTGGTGGACAAGTACGCATTGAAAGGCGTGCGCCTCGGCGATGTCGTGGCCGGCGCGGTCATGAAGCACTCCAGCCAGTGGAACCTGGCGCGTGAATCCCTCCTCGACTCGGGCCTGTCGCCCGAGACACCCGGCCTCGACGTGCAGCGGGCCTGTGGCACCAGCATCGAGGCGGCGATCATCGTCGCCAACAAGATCGCGCTCGGGCAGATCGACGCCGGCATAGCCGGCGGCGTGGACACGGTCAGCGACCCACCGGTCGTGTTCGGCAAGGCCTACCAGCAGATCCTGCTGCGTGCCCATCGCGCGCGCAGCTTCGGGGAGCGCGCCGCCGCTTTCCTGAGCCTGCGGCCATCCAATTTCAAGCCGGTCTTCCCTGGCACCGGCGAACCGCGCACCGGGCTGTCGATGGGCCAGCATACGGAGCGGATGGCGCGCGACTGGCAGATCACGCGCGCGGAGCAAGATGCGTTCTCGCTCGCGAGTCACCAGCGCGCGAGCCGCGCCTGGTCAGAGGGCTTCATGGCCGAGCTCGTCGTGCCCTATCTCGGCCTTCAGTCCGACAACAACGTGCGCGCCGACACGAGCCTCGAGAAGCTCGGCAAGCTCAAGCCCTCGTTCGCGAAGGACGGCACGCTGACCGCGGGCAACTCGACGCCGATGACCGACGGCTCGGCCGCCGTGCTGCTCGCCAGCGAGGACTGGGCCCGCACGCGCGGACTGCCGGTGCAGGCCTACCTGACGTACGGGAAGGCGGCGGCCGTCGATTTCGTCGGCGGCGAAGGGCTGCTGATGGCGCCGGCCTACGCCGTGCCGCGCATGCTGGCGGACGCGGGGCTGACCCTGCAGGACTTCGATTTCTACGAGATCCACGAGGCATTCGCGGCGCAGGTGCTGTGCACGCTGAAGGCCTGGGAGTCGGAGAAATTCTGCCGCGATCGGCTTGGGCTCGCGAAGCCGCTCGGCTCCATCGACCGCGCGAAGCTAAACGTCAAGGGCAGCAGCGTTGCCGTCGGTCATCCCTTCGCGGCGACCGGCGCGCGCATCGTTGCGACGCTGGCCAAGCTGCTCGACGAGCGCGGCTCGGGCCGCGGGCTCATCTCGGTCTGCACCGCGGGCGGCATGGGCGTCACGGCGATCATGGAGAAGTGAGTGGGTGCCGGGTCGTAGGATTCGTAGTTTCCGGCTCGCCGGAAACTACGAATCCTACGACCCGGCACCGTAGAATGATGCGATGAAGCGGTATATCGGGCATCCACGCGTCGAAGGGACGGCCTCGCGCCAGGCGCACGCCGACTTGCCGCCCGGCACTTACGAGCGGGAGATGAGCAAGGAGGGTTTTTTCGGCCCGGCCGCCTTCTTCCATCACCGTCATCCGCCGACCGGCTGGTCGGCCTTCGAAGGTCCGCTCGCACCCCACGCCTATGACTTCACGAAGCTCGAGGCGGTGTCGGGGAATCCCTGGTCCGCACCCGATCTCCTGCACAACGCCAGCACCCGGATCCGTTTCTGGCGCACATCGGGGAAGATGGATGCGCTGGCGCGCAACGCCGACGGGGACGAACTGCTGTTCGTGCACGCCGGCAGCGGCGAGCTCTACTGCGATTTCGGCCGGCTCGCGTTCGCCGCGGGCGACTACATCGTGCTGCCGCGCGGCACGATGTGGCGCCTCGAGTGTGCCGAGCCCACGGCCCTCCTCATGATCGAGGCGACCAACGCCTCATACATGCTGCCGGAGAAGGGCCTGGTCGGCGCGCAGGCCATCTTCGACCCGGCGATGCTCGACGCCCCGCGCGTCGACGAGGCCTTCCTCGCCCAGCAGGACGAGAAGCCCTGGCGGGTCGCCGTGAAGCGCCGCGGCGCGGTCTCCACGGTCACATTCCCGCACAACCCGCTGGACGCGATCGGCTGGCACGGCGACCTGTCGGTGTGCCGCATCAACGTGCGCGATATCCGCCCGCTGATGAGCCACCGCTACCACCTGCCGCCATCGGCACACACGACATTCGTCGGCAACCGCTTCGTCGTCTGCACTTTCGTGCCGCGGCCGTTCGAGACCGACCCGGGCGCGATCAAGATCCCGTTCTTCCACAACAACGACGACTACGACGAAGTCATCTTCTACCACGCGGGCGACTTCTTCAGCCGCGACAACATCCACCCGGGCATGGTCACGCTGCACCCGAGCGGTTTCACGCACGGCCCGCACCCGAAGGCGCTCTCGCGCATGCTGGTCCAGTCGAAGCCGGCGACCGACGAATACGCGGTGATGGTGGACGCGCGCGACGCGCTCGAGATCGGCGAAGCCGCAAAACGCGTCGAGTGGACGGGCTACGTGGACAGCTGGAAAGGCCCCGGAAAATGAAACTGGCGACGCTCCCCGGCGGCCGCGACGGCAGGCTCGCGGTCGTGAGCCGCGACCTCTCGCGCGCGACGCTTGCCCAGGGCATCGCCGGCACGCTGCAGGATGCGCTCGACGACTGGGCACGCAAGGAGCCCGCGCTGGAGGCGCTTGCGCGCGAACTCGAGGCCGGGAGCGCAGCGAGCATTCCCTTCAACCCGGCCGAGGCGCTCGCGCCGCTGCCACGCGCCCACCACTGGGTCGACGGCAGCGCCTACGTCAACCACGTCGAGCTGGTACGCCGCGCGCGAGGCGCGACCATGCCGGAATCGTTCTGGACTGACCCACTCGTCTACCAGGGCGGCTCGGATGACTTCCTGCCGCCACAGGCCGACGCGCCTTTTTTCAACGAAGACTGGGGCATAGACCTCGAGGGCGAAGTCGCGGTGGTCACCGACGACGTGCCGATGGGAACCGATGCGACCGCCGCACGCGAGCGCATCCAGCTGGTCATGCTCGTGAACGACTGGTCCCTGCGCAACCTCATCCCCGGAGAACTCGCCAAGGGTTTCGGCTTCTACCAGTCGAAGCCCGCGACGGCGTTCTCGCCGGTCGCCGTGACGCCGGATGAACTCGGGGAAGCCTGGGTGGATGCGCGCCTGCACCTGCCGCTGGTCGTGCACCTGAACGGCAAACCGTTCGGCCGGCCGAATGCCGGCGTCGACATGACTTTTGACTTCGGGCAACTCATCGCGCACGCGGCGAAGACGCGGCGACTCGGCGCCGGCAGCATAGTCGGCTCCGGCACGGTGTCGAACATCGATCGCTCCACGGGCTCGACCTGCCTGGCCGAGCGGCGCATGCTGGAAACCCTCGACCAAGGCAAACCGATGACACCTTTTCTATCCTTCGGTGACCGCGTACGGATCGAGATGCTCGACGCGGCCGGCAACTCAATCTTTGGCGCGATCGACCAGCGCGTCGTGAAGGCCACGTGATGCCCGCGAAGAACGGACTCAAGCTCGAGGATCCCGCCCTGCTCAAGGAGCAGTGCTTCGTGAACGGCGCGTGGCACGACGCCCCGGGCGGCGCGACGTTACCCGTCCACAATCCCGCCACTGGCGCGCTGCTCGGCACCGTGCCAGCGTTTGACGCAGCATCCACCGAACGCGCCGTCGCCGCTGCGCACGCGTCATTCCCGGCCTGGGCCGCGAAGACCGCAAAGGAGCGCTCGATCCTTTTGCGTCGCTGGCACGACCTGATCCTGCTGAACGCCGCCGACCTCGCGATCCTCATGACCGCCGAGCAGGGCAAGCCGCTCGCGGAATCGAAGGGCGAGATCGCCTACGCCGCCTCCTTCGTCGAGTGGTTCGCGGAGGAAGCCAAGCGCGTCTACGGTGACGTGATCCCCGGCCACCAGGCGGACAAGCGCATCCTCGTACTGCGGCAGCCGGTCGGCGTGGTCGCGGCAATCACGCCGTGGAACTTCCCGGCCGCGATGATCACGCGCAAGGTCGCGCCCGCGCTCGCCGCGGGTTGCACCGTGGTGTGCAAACCCGCGATACAGACACCCTACTCCGCGCTCGCACTCGCCGAACTCGCGGCGCGCGCCGGCATCCCGGCGGGCGTGATCAACGTGATCACCGGACCCGCGCGCGAGATCGGCGCCGTGCTCACCGGCGACGCGCGGGTGCGCAAGCTCTCGTTCACCGGATCCACGGAGATCGGCAAGCTGCTGATGACGCAGTGCGCGAAGACGATGAAGAAAGTGTCGCTCGAGCTCGGCGGCAACGCGCCGTTCATCGTGTTCGACGACGCCGACCTCGACGCGGCCGTTGCTGGCGCGATCGCCAGCAAGTACCGCAATACCGGACAGACCTGCGTCTGCGCCAACCGGCTGCTGGTGCAGAAGGGCGTGTACGACGCCTTTGCCGCGAAGCTGGTTGCCGCCGTGCAGAAGTTGCGCGTCGGGGACGGCCTCGCCAGCGAGACCGAGCAGGGGCCGCTCATCGATGCGGCCGCGCTCAAGAAGGTCGAGGAGCACATCGCGGACGCGACGGCCAAGGGCGCGAAGGTCGCGACCGGTGGCAAGCGTCACGCGCTCGGCGGCACGTTTTTCGAACCGACGGTGCTCACCGGCGTCACGCCCGCGATGGCGGTCGCGCGCGAGGAGACTTTCGGGCCCCTCGCACCGCTGTTCAGTTTCAATACGGAACAGGAAGCCATCGCGATGGCGAACGACACGGAGTTCGGCCTGGCGGCCTACCTCTACACTCGCGACCTCGCGCGCTCATGGCGCGTCTCGGAAGCGCTCGAGTGCGGCATCGTCGGGCTCAATACCGGGATTATCTCGACCGAGGTCGCGCCGTTCGGAGGCGTGAAGGAATCCGGCACGGGGCGCGAGGGCTCGAAGTACGGTCTGCTCGACTACACCGAGATCAAGTATGTCTGCGTCGGTGGCGTGACCCCCTGAGCTGCGCCCGCTGAGGCGCGCACGCAACAGCGTGCCGGGCGTTCTTTTCGCGTTTTTCGGGCCTGATTCAGGGCCTTCCCGCATTTCCCGTTGAAGCTCGTCACAGATGTGCAACGCCGCGCTGTGCGCCCGTCCGGGCGCCATTTAACATCCCATTATTGAAGGCATTCCCCCGCTTTCCTCACACAGGACACAGACCATGAAGCTTGGAAAAACCATGTTGGGCAGCCTCCTGCTGGCGGCCTCGCCGCTCGCGGCGCAGGCCGAAGGCATGAGTTACTCCTACGTCGAAGCCGACTATGTCGACGTGGACGTGGACAACGGCCCGAGCGGCGACGGCTTCGGCGTGCGCGGCTCGGTCGGCTTCGCGACCAACTGGCTCGCGTTCGCTGATTACGTCGACGCCTCGGTCGACGGCATCGACATCGAGAACATCGCCGTAGGCCTCGGCGGACACTACCCGATCGGCAAGAACTTCGACGCCGTCGGCCGCATCGGCTACACGGAAACCGACCTGTCGGCGGGAAACGTCAGCTTTAGCGACGATGGCTACCTCCTGAGCCTCGGCATGCGCGGCCAGATGTCGCAGTTCGAGATGGAAGGCCACATCGTCTACACGGACCTCAGCGACGGTGGCGACGAGACCGCGTTCGAGCTTGCCGGCCGCTGGAACTTCACGGACATGTTCTCGGCCGGTGTCGCGTACCGGATTGGTGACGACGCGAACATACTGTTCGCCGGCGTCCGCCTCAGCTGGTAAGCGCCCGGGAATGACCTGCGGCCGGGAGAACCCCTCCCGGCCGCTTTTTTTCGCCCGCCGCCTTCAATACCGCGGGCGCAGGGCTTCGGGTATCTTGCGGCCATGCCCGCCACGATCGGCGTCCTCGTCGTCAACCTCGGCACGCCGGACGCGCCGACGCCGGAGGCCGTGCGGCGCTTTCTCGCCGAGTTCCTGTCTGACCCTCGCGTCATCGACCTGCCGAGGCTGCCCTGGCAGATCGTGCTGCGCACCGTCATCCTGCCGTTCCGCCCGAAGCGCAGCGCGCACGCCTACCAGCAGGTGTGGACACCCGCAGGCTCGCCGCTGCTGACCGGCACCGAGGCGCTTACGCGCGCGCTGGAACGCCGGCTCGCGGCGCTGCTTCCCGAGCCGCCCGCGGTCGCCATGGGCATGACCTACGGCAATCCGTCGGTCGCACGCGGGCTCGACCGGCTGCTTGCATCCGGAATCCGGCGACTCATCGTGCTGCCGCTCTACCCGCAGTACTCCGCCACGACGACGGCGGCCGCCCTCGACCGCGTCGACGCCGCCCTCGGCCGCAGCGCAGCGCCACCCGAGCGCCTCGTGATCGAGGACTACCACGACGACCCGCGGCACGTGGCGGCGCTGGCGGCCAGCATCGGGGCGTCCCGCTCGCCCTTCGACCACCTGCTGTTTTCCTTCCACGGAATCCCTGCGCGTTACGCCGCGGCCGGCGATCCCTACGATGGGCAGTGCCGTGCCACGGCACGGCTGGTCGCCGCACGGCTCGGGCTCGAACCGAAGCGCTGGTCCGTCGCGTTCCAGTCACGCGTGGGTCGCGCGCGCTGGCTCGAGCCTTACACGGAGGATCGCCTACGCGAACTCGGCGAGGCAGGCGTCGGCCGTCTTGCCGTCGCCTGTCCGGGCTTCGCCGTGGATTGCCTCGAGACACTCGAGGAAATCGCGATCCGGGGCAGCGCGACATTCCTCGCTGCCGGCGGCGGTGACCTCGAGTACATACCCGCACTCAACGACGACGAGGCGCAGGTGGAATGTCTCGCGCACCTGGTGGCGGAGCGCCTCGGCACGGGGAGCGCGCCATGATTGGCCGCTTTCACGAAGTCAGCGTACACGCGCCCGATCTGCTCGCGTCGCTGGCGTTCTACGAACAGCTCGGTTTCACGCAGGTGACGGCGGGCGAGGCTTTCGCGTACCCCTATGCCGTGGTCGCCGACGGCCGGCTCGCGATCGGGCTGCACGGCCGCGAGCTGTCGCAGTCGCCGCTGCTCTCCTTCGTGCTGCCCGGATTGCTCGAGCACCTCGAGACGCTCGAGCGCCGGGGCATCGAGATCCTCGACCGGCGCCTCGGCAGCGACGTCTTCAACGAGGCGAGCCTGGAGGCCGGCGGCCAGACCCTGCGCCTGCTCGAGGCGCGCACGCATTCACCCGCGTCGCTCGGGCCCGGCGAGACTTCGCGCCTCGGCTGGTTCGAGGAGTACGCGCTGCCGGTCGGCAACCTGAAGGAAGCCCAGGCGGCCTTCGAGCGGCTCGGCTTCGTGCCGGCCGAGGAAGGCGAAGATCCGTATCCGCACATCGGCATGACCAGCGATTCCCTGAATGTCGCGCTGCTCGGTGCCGGTTCGCTGAAGCGCCCCGCCCTGGTATTCACCGACGCGGCGATGCACGCGCGGATCGCGGATCTCCGGGAGTCCGGCATCGAGTTTGCGCGCCGGTCACCGGCCGGGCTCGATGCCGACCGGCACGCCCTGCTGGTCGCGCCCGAGGGCACACAGCTGCTGCTGACGACGAGCGACGCGTGAATCGTGCGCCGACTGCGGTCCTGCTGCTGCTCGCGGCACCCGCCGCCACGGCCTGGACGCCTTGCGAAGACAAGGGCCTGAAGCCGCCCGTCCCGCTCCAGCGCGAGGCGCCCGCCTATCCGGACGCGGTGCGTGCAACCGGCATCGAGGGCACGGTGGAGGTCGCGCTTACCGTGCTGCGCGACGGCGGCGTCGGCTGGGTAAGCGTCGTGCGCGCCGAGCCGCGCGGCTATTTCGAGCAGGCTGCTGCTGACGGCGTGCGCCGTTGGCGCTTCGCCCCGGCGCTGCAGGGCGTCGAGCCCGTGGAATGCCGGCTGCGCACCCGGGTGCGCTTCACGCTGTCCGATGCGGCCGCGACCGTTGCCGGCGCGCCCGCCAACGGCGGCCCGCAGCCGGTCTACCCGCCGGCCCTGCTGCGCGAACGCATCGAAGGCTACGTGGAAGTCGAGCATCTACGTGGTGCCGACGGCAAACTGCAGGACGCACGCGTGGTCACGGCCATGCCGCGAGGCGAGTTCGAGCAGGCGGCGCTCGCGGCCGTGCGCGACTGGCAGGGCTCGCCATCGCGAGGCACGCCGGGTCGCGAGACGCGCCGCTTCGATTTCCGGCTGCCCGATTCCCTGCTCGGCGAGGTGCCCGCGACCGTGCTTGCGAACGCGCCCTTCCCGATGACGGCCTGCGTCGAGCGCACGACCGGGCGGGTGGTCCTCGAGGTCAACACCCTGGCCTCAGGTCAGGTGCGCGAGGCGCGCATCCTCGAAGCCTCGCCGCCGGGACTCTTTGACGTCACCGCGCTCGCCATTGCCCGGGGCTCGCGACTGTCGCCCGCCTATCGCGACGCGCAGCCTGTGGCCGCGACCGCGCTCCTGACGCTCCATTTCGACCCGGACCGCGCGACCTGCCCGGATTCGCTGCAGCCCGACCGGGACCAGCCTCCCGCCCGGCGCCCGCCGCCGCGGGTAACGCGGCACGATGAAACGGCCGTTCCCCGCGTCGAATCGTGGACGGCCCTGTCCCCGGAGCGGGACCAGCCGTTACCATGAGCGCATCGCCGCCGCCCGCGGCCCTGTCCATTCACCGGAGTTCCTGATGAAGCTCGTACCGATTGCGGCACTTGCCGTGTTCGCCGCCCTGCCGGCCGTGGCCGATGAAGGCATGTGGACCTTCGAAAACCCGCCGCGCAGCACCATCCAGCAGAGCCTCGGCGTGAACCTCGATTCCGCCTGGCTCGACCGTGTGCGCGAGGCGACAGTACGGCTGGATAGCGGGTGCACGGGCTCCTTCATCTCCGGCGACGGATTGATTCTCACCAACCACCACTGCGCCGAGGACTGCATCGCGCAGAACTCCTCCGAGGGCAACGACCTGGTCGAGAACGGCTTTATCTCCGGGAGCCGGGAGAAGGAGCTGCAGTGCAAGGAAGACTCCGTCTCCGTGCTGGTCGGCACCGAGGACGTGACCGCCCGGGTTGCATCCGCTCTTGAGGGCGTCGCGCCGGAAGGTATCGTCGAGGCACGCCGGGGGGCACTCACGAAGCTCGAGCAGGCCTGCGAGGACGAGTCGAAGAAGTCCAAGGGCGGCCCGCTCAAGTGCGAGCGCGTTTCGCTCTACCAGGGTGGCCAGCACTGGCTCTACAAGTACCGCCGCTACGAGGACGTGCGCCTGGTCTTCGCGCCGGAGCGCGACATCGCCGCCTTCGGCGGCGACCCGGACAACTTCCAGTTCCCGCGCTGGTGCCTGGACATGTCGATCCTGCGCGCCTACGTGGACGGAAAGCCGGCCAGGACGCCGAACCACCTGCGTTTCGACTGGGACGGCGTGCAGCCCGGCGACGCGGTGTTCGTCTCGGGTCACCCGGGCAATACCGACCGCCTGCTGACCGCGGCGCAGCTCGAGGTGCAGCGCGACACCTTCATGCCGTTCTGGCTGATGCGCTTCTCGGAATTGCGCGGCCGGATGATCCAGTACTCGAAGACCGGCGAGGAGCCGCGACGCACGACCGAGGCCTACCTCAACTCGATCGAGAACTCGATCAAGGTGCGGCGCAAGCAGTTCGATGCGCTGCTGGACCCGGCGCTGATCGCGAACGCGCGCGAAAAGGAGCAGTCGCTCGGCTCCGCCGCCGGTTCTTTCGACGAGATCGAGAAGGCCCAGGAAGCCTGGCGCAACATCCTCGTCCCGTACACGTTCATCGAGAGCGGCGCCGCGTTCAACAGCCAGCTCTTCATCCATGCGCGCACGCTGGTGCGCGCCGCCACCGAGCGCGCCAAGACGAATGAATCAAGGCTGCCCGAGTTCACTGAGGCCCGGCTACCGGCCGTCGTGCAGGGCCTGAAGGCCGATGCACCGATCTACCCGGAGCTCGAGATCCTGCGCCTGTCGTTCGGCCTCGAGCGCATGCGCGAGTGGCTCGGGCCGGACCACCCGGTGGTGCGACAGGTATTCGGCAAGGATTCGCCCGACCGTCTGGCGGAACGCGTCGTGCGCGAGAGCGCGCTCGGCAACGCCGCGGCGCGCATGGCGCTGTTCGAAGGCGGTCAGGCCGCGATCGACGCGAGCCAGGACCCGATGATCCGCCTCGCGGCGGCCGTCGACCCCGCGGCCCGCGCGCTGCGCAGGACATTCGAGACAGAGGTCGAGGGACCGGTCGCGCGCGGCCAGGAGGCAATCGCGAAGGCCCGCTTCGCCGCGTACGGCACCAGCATCTACCCGGACGCCACGTTCACACTGCGCCTGTCCTTCGGCGCCATGAAGAGCTGGAACGAGAAGGGCCAGGACGTCCGGCCGTGGACCGAGCTCTCGGGGGCGTTCGCACGCGCGACGGGCGAGTCCCCGTTCCGCATCCCGGACAGCTGGATGGCCGCGAAGGACCGCCTCGACCTGTCGACGCGGGCGAATTTCATCACCAACAACGACATCGTCGGCGGCAACTCGGGCAGCCCGATGCTGAACGCGAGCGGCGAGATCGTGGGGCTCGCCTTCGACGGCAACATCCACTCGATCTCGGGCAGCTACTGGTTTGACGAGCGGATGAACCGCTCGATCGGTGTACACCCGGCCTACATCCGCACGGCGCTCGAGCAGGTGTACGGGGCGAAGGACCTGCTCGCGGAGATCGACAAGCGCTGACGGCCACCTCTCACGCGCGCTTGCCGGGCGGGACCCCTCGCTCGTTCCGCCGGAACTTAGTCACTCGCTCGGGGCCCCGCCCGGCAAGCGCGCGTGAGGCGGCGGCGGCAGCCGCCGCCGTGTTCGCGGGCTATTGCTGCGCGACGGTAACCTTGACGATCTCGCCCTTGAAATCGGTGGCACCGAGCCGGTAATCGTCGGACACCATCGTCTCGTTGTCGGAGCCGACGTCCACGCCCTCGTCGGCGGAGAACATGAAGGGCTGGGTCTTCGGGATGTGGCCTTCAGCAACGACCTGCCCGTTCACCTTGAGAATCGACTTGCCACCAGTGCCGGGTTTCGCCTCGTCCGGGATAAACTCGTAGACGACTGTGTGCGCGCCAGGCGTGAGCGGCGTCTTCGACGCCACTTTCGTGTGGCCCAAGCCAAAGAAGTTGTAGTCGTGCATGACGCGACCATCCTTCATGTACAGCGACCAGCCCCCGAATGAGCCAGCCTGCGCGATGATCACGCCGCTCGTCTTCGCATCCGGGACCACGATCTCGGCTGTCACCGTGTGGGGCACGCCCTTCACGTTGATGAAAGCGTTCTCCATGATGCCGGTCATGCCGTCGTAGACCGTCATCGTCTTGCGCCCGCCCAGCAGGTCCGGCCGACCCGCGGTCGCGGCGTTGAAGCGCTCCGAGCGGCGGTCGTCGATCGGCAGCACGAAATTGCGCTCGGCCTCCTGCAGGAAGAGCGCCTGCAGCTCCTTGAGCTTATCGGGGTTCTTCGCGGCCAGGTCGTCCGCCTGGCTGAAGTCCGCGTCGACGTTGTAGAGCTCCCACACATCGTCCGCAACCGGCGGCAGCGGCACTATCAGCCACGGGACCGAGTGGCGAGTCGCCGCGACCCAGCCCTCGTGGTAGATGGCGCGATTGCCGAACATCTCGAAGTACTGCGTCTTGCGTCGATCCACCGCTTTCGCGTCGTCGGTCGAGTAGAGCATCGACACGCCGTCCATCAGGCGCTGCGCGACGCCGTTGACCATCTTCGGCTCGGGAATGCCCGCTGCCTCGAGCGCGGTCGGCGCCACGTCGATCACGTGGTGGAACTGGCTGCGGATCTCGCCCTTGGCCTTGATGCTTGCTGGCCAGGTGAGGACCATGCCGTTGCGCGTGCCGCCGAAGTGGCTCGCGACCTGTTTGGTCCACTGGAAGGGCGCGTTGGTCGCCCAGGCCCAGCCAATCGCGTAATGCGGGAAGGTGTCGGGACCGCCCCAGTCGTCGAGGTGCCCTGCCATCTGGTCGAAGGTACCGACGATGCCGTTCAGCGCCATCATCTCGTTGTAGGCACCCTCCGGACCGCCCTCGGCGCTCGAGCCATTGTCGCCGACGATGTAGAAGAAGATCGTGTTGTCGAGCTCGCCAAGCGCCTCGAGCTGGGCGACGAGCCGGCCGACCTCGTGGTCGGTATGCTCGGCAAAGCCGGCGAAGGTCTCCATCTGGACCTCGAACAGGCGCTTCTGGTTCGCGCTCATGTCGTCCCAGGCCGGAATCTCCTGCGGCCGCGGCGTCAACTTCGCCTCCGCCGGGATCACGCCCATTGCCTTCTGGCGGGCAAAGGTCTCCTCGCGCAGCTTGTCCCAGCCGCCCGCGAACTTGCCCCGGTACTTCGCCGGCCATTCGCGCGGCACGTGGTGCGGCGCATGCGTCGCGCCGGTGGCGAAGTACAGGTAGAAGGGCTTTTCAGGAGTCAGCGCGTGCTGCGCGCTCACCCACTTGATCGCCTGGTTCGTCATGTCGGTCGTGAAATGATAGGTCGGCGAGTCCTCGTGCTCGACGCGCGTCACGCCGTCGAAGATCGCCGGCGCCCACTGGTTGGTCTCGCCGCCGATGAAGCCGTAGAACTTGTCGAAGCCCGACCCGGTCGGCCAGCGGTCGAAGGGGCCCGAGGTCGACACCTCCCAGGGCGGCGTCTCGTGGTACTTGCCGAAAGCCGCGGTGCTGAAGCCATTCATGCGCAGGATCTGCGCCAGCGGGGTGACGCTCTGCGGGCGGATGCCGGTGTTGCCGGGAAATCCCGTGGCGAGCTCCATGATGGCGCCCGCGTTGTTGACGTGGTGATTGCGGCCGGTGAGCAGTGCGACGCGGGTCGGGCTGCAGAGTGCGGTCGTGTGGAAGCGGTTGTAGCGCAGCCCGGTCGAGGCCATCTTCTCGAGCGTCGGCATGTGGATCGGGCCGCCGAAGGAGCTCGAGGCGCCGAAGCCGATGTCGTCGATCAGCACGACCACGACGTTCGGCGCGCCTTCGGGCGCCTTCACCTCGAAGCGGGGCGGCGCCGTGGCGTTGCGGGCGTCCAACTCCCTGACGGGCGTCACCGCCGGTTCGTGAATCGGCAGGACGGTGCGGTCGAGCGCACCGGATTCCTTGCTGTCTGCGGCCGGCTTCTCGCCGGAACAGGATGCCGCCAAGGCGACGGCGAGCAGCATCGCGTACGCATACCGCGGGCGAGGTGTCATGTCATTCCCCAGGTGAAGACCGGCGTACGGGCCGGCGAGTGCGGCGATTGTATCGGAACCGCCCGGCGCCGGATCAGTCGAACCAGAGCCGGATCGCCTCGAAGGCCTCTTCGTGCCGCATGCCGGCATAGAAGACCAGCAGGACCAGCCCGCCGACGTAGATCGCGGATACGACCGTCATCAGGTAGCCGAACAGGATGACCACGCCATCGCGTTCGGCCATGCCGAAGCACAGCAGGATGATGGCGAATGCCGGCAGTGAATTGATGAATGGCACGAGTGGGATTGGCGCCATAAGCAACAGCACGGCAACGATCACCAGTCCGCCGTTGACGAAGTTGACCAGGCGCCCGCCCGTGAGGCCGAGCAGCCGCGGACGGACGAGGTGCTCGAAGCGCTCGGCCCAGCCGCGCACCCGGCCGAGCACCGAGCGCACGGTCGGCGCCGGCAGGCTGCGGTTCAGCAGCCGCTCCGGCAGCCAGGGCACGCGGCTCATCATCACCGCGAACCCGATCAGGAGCATCGGCAGGCCCAACACTGTGCTCATGCCGGGAACAGTCAACGGCAGGAGGAAGGGCGCTGCGAGCACGCCGCAGAACACCAGCAGCCCCTGCTCGCCCAGCATCGCCACCAGGGCGCGCAGCGTGACCGCCGGATCCTTCACTTCGGCCTCGGCGGCCGCAAGTGCCGCCGACATCCGGACTTCCGGGTTGCGGAACTGGATGCCGCTCATGTGCGGCGCCTCGCTTCGACGGTTATTCCCACCGCGAAATCATCGCGCACCCGCAGTGCGCCGAGCGCGACGGAGAAGGGTACGAGGCCGAGGTCGGCATGGGTCAGTCGCAGATCCACGCGTGCGATGAGGCGCTCACCCTCGATCGTCAGCTCGAACGGCACCGCGAGCACGTGCTCCTGGCCGGCCAGTGATACTCGCACCTGTGCAACGTAACTGCGCGGCCCGCCGGTGATCGAATCCGCAGTCAGCAGGATCTCCTCCTGGCGCGCCGCGTCGAGCAACCGCTCGCCCAGCATGTTGCGCCGCGTCGCCTCGCGATCCTTCTCCGGCACCGGCGCGTCGAACGCCCCGCCCGCGCGGCTGCGTGCCGCCGCGTCGTCCACCATCAGCGAGTCGAGCGGCAGGCGGAGCGCGAAGCGGGACGTCGCCAGCGGTTCGCGCAACTCGACTTCGCCCGCGATGTGGTCCGAGGTGATCAGGTGATCGTGACCTAGCTTCTGCATCGGCCCGTCCCGATAGACGCGTATCTCGAGACTCGAGCCCGTGACCTGCCAGACCTCGGCGCCCGTCGCCGGCGCCTCAAGTTCGGTCGGCTGGGCCGGTGCCTGCCCGCGCGGCGGGGCGGCGCACGCGGCGATGGCAAGCGGCAGGAGGATAAACAGTAGATGTCGCATTGGCGTATTCTCCAAGACCTGATGCCGGCGCGAAACAGTTCCTTTCGTTATGGATGGGTTGCGCAAATCCTGCATTGGGCCATCCTGGCCTTCCTGATCCTGCAGGTGGCGCTCGGCAAGATCGCCCACGAACTGCCGGTTGGCCTCGAACGCCTGGCCTTGATGTCGCGGCACAAGTCAGTCGGCATCACGATCCTCGCGCTGGCGGTCATTCGACTCGCCTGGCGCTGGATCGACCGCCCGCCCGCGCCGCCGTCGATGCCGCGCTGGCAGGCCATCGGCGCAAGCCTCAATCATTGGGCCCTTTACGCGCTGCTGTTCGCCCTTCCGGTCACGGGCTGGCTGATGTCCTCGGCCGCCAACCGGCCGGTCAGCTGGTTCGGGCTGGCGCAGCTGCCGGACTTCGTCGCGCCGGACGTCGGACTCAAGGATGTCTTCGAGGAGACGCACGAACTGCTCGTGAACGTGCTTTTCGTGCTCGTGGCGCTGCATGTCGCGGCCACGCTCAAGCACCAGTTCATCGACCGCGACGGCCTCCTGCTGCGGATGCTGCCAGGCCGGCGATCGTGAGGCCGAGCGCGCTCGCGCTCGTCCTGGCGCTGTGCCCCGCCGCGCACGCCGAACTTCGGCAAGCGGACCAGTCCGACGGCCGGCTCGAGTTCTCCGCCATCCAGGCGGGCGCAAAGTTCACCGGCGCGTTCGCGCGATTCCGCGTCGCGCTCGATTTCGATCCCGCGCAGCCGGCCAGCGGCCGGCTCGACGTGACCGTCGAGGTCGCCTCCATCGATACCCTGGACTCCGAGCGCGACGAGATCCTGCGCGGAGCGGATTTTTTCCAGGCCAAGCAGCACCCACAGGCGGTTTTCCACGCCGGGCGCTTCGAGCGGGCGGGCAACGGCTGGCGCGCACCCGGGGACCTCACGATCCGTGGCGTGACGAAGCCCATTCCGGTCATGTTCACCCTCGCGCCCGGCGCCAGTGCCTTGGTCATGAAAGGCAGCGCGAGCCTGAGACGCCTCGCCTTCGGACTTGGCCAGGGCGAGTGGGCATCCACCGAGTGGGTCGGCGACGAGGTGGACATTCGCTTCGAGCTCAGTCTCCAGCCGGTCGGCTAGAGTCGCGTTCATGGACGCACGTGCGCCACGACGATTCCCCGGCGTCGAGGAATGCGTCGAGCAGGCACTCGCGAAACTCGGCCGGCGCATCGTCCTGTGCACGCCGATCGGGGCGGGCAAGCCGGTCGCCCTGGTCAACGAGTTCTACCGCCGCGTCGCCGCGGATCCGCGCCTCGAACTTTCGATCCTCACCGGCCTCACCCTCGCGCGGCCGCGACCCTCGGGCGAACTGGAGCGCCGGCTGGTCGAACCGATCACTGCGAAGGTCTTCGGAACCGCCCCCGAGCCCGCCTGGGTCGCGCCGCTCAGGGACGGGACGCTGCCGGCGAACGTACGTGTGCAGGAATTCTTCATGGAACCCGGCGCCTGGCTCGGCTCACCGCTCGCCCAGCAGTCGTACGCGAGCATCAATTACACGCACGTCGCGCGCAGCGTGCTCGCGGCGGGCGCCAACGTGATCGCGCAGCAGGTCGCGACGCGGCCCGGCGGGCGCATCTCGCTCGGCTCGAATCCGGACGTCACGGCGGATCTGATCCCGATGTTGCGGGAGCGCGAGCGTGCTGGCATGCCGGTCGCGATCATCGGCCAGGTCAACGATCGAATGCCTTTCATGTTCGGCGCCGCGGAACTGCCGGAGTCTGCACTCGATGAGCTGGTGGACGATCCGTCGGGTTACCACGAACTGGTAGCGCCGCCCAACCTGCCAATCTCGACGGCCGACCATGCAATCGCGCTTGGCGCGAGCATGCTGATCCGCGACGGCGGCACGATCCAGATCGGCATTGGCGAACTCGGCGATGCCATCGTGCACGCAATGACGCTGCGCCATCGCTCGAACGGCGACTGGCGCCGCACGCTCGCGGACGTCGGGCTGCTGCCCCGTTTCGAGGCGGAGCTGCGCGCCATGGGCGGCGACGGGCCGTTCAACGAGGGGCTTTACGCAGTCACCGAGATGTTCGTGGACGGCTTTCTCGATCTCTACCGCGAGGGCATCCTGAAACGGCGCGCCGGGCCGGGCGATGCGCTGCTGCACGGCGCATTCCTGCTCGGCCCGCGCAGGTTCTACGAGCAGCTGCGCGCGATGCCGGACGAGGAACGCGCGCTGTTTCGCATGATGCCCGTCAGCTTCACAAACGAACTCCTCGGACCCGACTGGGAGGCGAAGATCGCGGCGCGGCGCGATGCGCGGTTCATCAATTCGGCGATGATGGCGACGCTCGGCGGCGCATTCGTCTCCGACGGGCTCGAAGACGGACGCGTGGTCTCCGGCGTCGGCGGCCAGTACAACTTCGTCGCCCAGGCTCACGCGCTGCCGGGCGGGCGCTCGATCATCGCGGTGCGCGCGGCGCGCCTGGGCGGCGACGGCCTGACTTCGAACATCCGCTTCTCCTACGGCCACGCGACGATACCGCGCCACTTGCGCGACGTCGTGGTGACGGAGTACGGCGTCGCGGATCTGCGTGGCCGGAGCGACGCGGAGGTCGCGGCCGCCATGCTCGCCATCGCGGACTCGCGCTTCCAGCCGGGGTTGCTCGCCGCGACGCAGCGCGCGGGCAAGCTGCCGGATGCGTACCGGATCCCGGACGCGCACCGGAACAACCTCCCGCAGGCGCTCGAGGCGGCATTCGCTCCGCACCGCGCGGCCGGAAGATTCGGCGCCCTGCCCTATGGCACGGACCTCAGCGAAGAAGAGCTCAGGCTCGGCAAGGCGCTGCGCGCGCTGAAGGCGCGCTCGGCGACACTGGCCGGGAAACTCGGCATCGGCGCGGCGCTCCTGCGGCCGCTGCCGCGCGACGTCGAAAGCCGCGCGCTCTTCGCGCGCATGGCCCTCGATCGGCCACAGGGTGCGCGCGAGCGGCTGATGCGCCGTCTGGTCGCCGCCGCTCTCTAGCCGGGAGCGGGATCGCGAGCGACGACACGCCAATGTATGATCCGCGCACGGCCGGCAGGCAGAACCAATCATCAATACGCCGGCGACTCGAAGGGAATCACGTGAACAAGCTACACATCGCGATGGCAATTGCCATGTCTTGCATTTTTTCCGCAACGGCCGCGGAAACAACTCACTTCGGCTACACGGGAGCCAACGGTCCCGACCAGTGGTCGAGCCTCAGCCCGGACTTCGCCGCGTGTTCGGCTGGGCGCAGCCAGTCGCCCGTGGACATCGCGGCCACCATCGAGGCGTCGCTGCCGGACCTCGCGTTCAGCTACGCTTCGCTGGCAAAGGATTTCGTCAATAACGGCCATGCCGTCCAGGCGAACGTCGCTGCCGGCAGCACGATGGCAGATGATTATCATCGCGACGCGCCGTATCGCGCGCACGTCACCTATGCGCCGGGCGCGTCCTTGCAGCACGGCGAAAACAGCTTTGAGCTCAAGCAGTTCCATTTCCACTCGCCAAGCGAGCATCAATGGAAGGGCGAGCACTCGGCCGCCGAGATTCACTTCGTGCACGCGGATGCGCAAGGAAACCTCGCCGTCGTCGGGGTCGCGGTGAAGAGCGGCGCCGAGAATGCGGCGATTGCCCGGTTGTTCGCCAAGCTGCCGGAGGAAGAGGGACAGAAGAACGCCGTCGAGAGCTTCAACGCCTCCGACCTGTTGCCGGAAAACCGCGGCTACAACTACTACAGCGGATCGCTGACGACCCCCCCCTGCTCCGAGGGCGTGCGCTGGATCGTCCTGAAGCATCCCATCACGATGTCTGAAGGACAGATCGCCGCACTGCGAAAGGCCATCGGATTCGACGACAACCGTCCCGTCCAGCCGCTGAACGGCCGGGTCGTGCTGGAGTAGACGCCATGACGCTGCGCGAATTCATCATCGCGGTTTCGCTCGGCGGCGTGCCCGGCCTCGCCGTTGCGGCGGACTCCACCCGATGCCGCGAGCAGGAAGCCGACCGCATCACGTGAAGGTCGCGATCGCATCGAGTGGCCTGCGCGCGATGTCGGGCACGCGCGCGCCGGGCGCCGGGTAGCCCGTCACCAGCAGCAGGAACGGCCGCTCGAGGTCCTTCGGCCGGCCGAGGATGTCGTTGAGGAACTTCATCGGGCTCGGCGTATGGGTGAGCGACACGAGTCCCGCATGGTGCAGGGCCGCGACGAGGAATCCCGTCGCCAGGCCGACCGATTCGTCGGTGTAGTAGTGCTTGCGCTTGCCGCCGTCCGGCAGCCGCTCGAAGCGGCGGATGAAGACCGCGATCAGCCAGGGCGCCACCTCGAGGAAGGGCTTGCTCGCGTCCGTGCCGAGCGGTGCCAGCGTTTCCAGCCAGTCGGGCGGCGCGCGGTGCGCGTAGAACTCGCGCTCCTCGGCCTCCGCCGCCTCGCGGATGCGGTGCTTGATGTCCTGGTCCGCTACGGCGACGAAATGCCAGGGCTGCTGGTTGGCGCCGGATGGCGCGGTCCCCGCGGCGCGCAGGCAATCCTCGATCAGCGCCCGCGGCACGGGGCGGTCCGCGAAATCGCGCACGGTCCTCCGGCGGCCAAGATCGTCGGCAAACGCGCGGGCGCGCGCGGCCATCTCGACGGGCGGGTACTCGCGGTAATCCGCAAGCGGGATGAACGGGTAATGCATCAGCGTGGCTCCGGCGAAGGGGACGCGCACCTTCATGTTCGCAGAGGTGCGCGTCCCCTTCAGTGGCTGGCGAGGCGTTCTGCCTGGCGCCGCAGCGCGGCGCCGAACTTGTTGCGGTCGTAGAACCCGGCAAGTGCCGCGAGGTCGGGCTTGCGACGGCGCAAGGTTTCGAGGGTGAACTCGATCGGCATGTCGCAGGCGATTACCGTGAGCCGGCGCGCGAGGAAGGCCGCCTCGCGATGCTCCACGAGCTTCGCCGCGAGCTTGGCCGCGCCTCGCACCGGGAGTGCGCCGACCTGGTCAAGCCCCGCGTAGATCTCCTCGAGCGAGCCGAAAGCCGAGAGCAGGGCTGCCGCTGTCTTGGGGCCGACGCCCGGCACCCCCGGGATGTTGTCCACGGAATCGCCGGTGAGCGCCAGGTAGTCGGCGAAGCGCTCCGGCTGCACACCGAACTGCCCCTGGATGTCCGCGTAGGCGAAACGCCGTTCGCCCGCGTAGTCCCAGTAGTCGTCGCCGTCGCGGATCAGCTGCGCGAGATCCTTGTCGCGCGTGACGACGACGCTACGGTGGCCGGAGGCTCGCAGCCTGGTGGCGATCGTGCCGATGATGTCGTCCGCCTCGTGCGTCGGGCTCCCGAACTCCGCCATGCCGAGCAGCCGGCAGAGTTCCCGACAGAGGCCGAACTGCCGCTTGAGCTCCGGCGGCGCCGGGTCGCGGTTCTTCTTGTACGCGGGGTAGATCGCGTTCCGGAACGAGGTCGAAAGCGACTCATCGAAGGCGACCGCGACGTGCTCCGGTCGCGCCCGCTCGAGCAGGTCGCCGAGGAAGCGCCCGAAACCGTACAGCGCGTTCACCGGCTGGCCGTCGCCGTCGGTCATCTCGAGTCCGACCGAGTACCAGGCGCGAAACACGAAGTAGCTCGCGTCGATCAGGTGGACCGCAGGCCCGTCCGCGCGCGTCACTGCGCGAAACGCTGGATGCGCGCGTGCAGCGGGCTGGAGCGCGGGAAATGCGCGACCAGGTACTCCATCTGGTCGGCGAGCACGCGCCGGCCCTTGAGGTAGATGTACTCGGCATAGGTCGGGGTGAATGGCACGGCGAGCAGCTGCACTCCCGCCTGCTCCGGCGTGCGCGATGCCTTGTGGTTGTTGCAGCGGCGGCAGGCCGTTACCACGTTGTTCCAGACGTCGCGCCCGCCCTGGCAGAACGGCCGCACGTGGTCGCGAGAGAGTGCGCTCGACGGGAAGCGGCCGCCGCAGTACATGCACAGATGGGCGTCGCGGCGGAACAGCGTCTCGTTGTTCAGGGGCGGCACGTAATCGCCACGCAGGCTCCCCGGGTTCCCGGAGCTGCCTTGAGTCGCCATCATCGAGTTGACCTCGATCACCGTGCGGCGGCCGCTGCGGGCGTTGACGCCGCCGTGCAGCTCGTACAGACGGCTGCCGAAGGCGTAAGCGACCTGACCAAGGCAGTGCAGGCGCACCGCCTCGCGGTAATCGATCCACTCCAGCGGCATCCCGGAAGAATCGGTGCGCAGCACTTGCTGCGACAGCGCGGCCGGCACGCTGCCCGTCCTGAAGTGCTTCCCGGCGATTGCCTTGCCTGTAACCACGGCTCCTGACCCTACCTGAATGCCCAAACAATAAGCCACGATTGTGATATTTTTCAACGCGCCGCCGCCCGGCCGGCAAGACCTAAGGGATGATTCTGGATGCCAGTCACGATCGGCGTGCTGAAAGAGACCGTGCGAGGCGAGAACCGCGTCGCAGTCGTGCCCGAGGTGGCGACCCGCCTGGCGGCTCAGGGCGCCAGGGTCCTGATCGAGCGTGGCGCGGGCACCGCGGCGCGCTTCCCCGATACCCAGTTCAAGGACGCCAGCTTCGCCGACGGCGCCGACGCCGTGCTGGCCGCGGCTGACCTGCTTTTCACCGTGCAGCCCCCGGATGTCGCGACCGTCGCGAAGCTGAAGCCGGGCGCAGTCGTCGCAGGCTTCCTCGCCCCGCACAACCAGGCGCCGCTGGTGCGCGCGCTCAGGGAGCGCAAGCTCACCAGCTTCGCCATGGAACTCGTGCCGCGCATCTCGCGCGCGCAGTCGATGGACGCCCTCTCCTCGCAGGCCGCCGTCGCCGGCTACAAGGCCGTGCTGATCGGCTCGGCCGCGCTCGACAAGTTCTTCCCGATGCTGACCACGGCCGCCGGCACGATACGCCCGGCAACCGTGCTGGTGATCGGCGCCGGGGTGGCCGGCCTGCAGGCGATCGCGACCGCGAGGCGCCTCGGCGCCGTGGTGGAGGCCTACGACGTCCGTAGCGCGACGCGCGAACAGGTGCGCTCGCTGGGGGCGAAGTTCGTCGAGACTGGCGTGACCGCGGAAGGTACGGGCGGATACGCCCGCGAGCTGACGCCCGAGGAAAAGGCAAAGCAGCAGGAAGTGCTCGACGCGCGCATCGCCGCCGCCGATTGCGTGATCTCGACCGCCGGCGTCCCGGGCCGCCCGGCGCCGCGCATCATCTCGCGCGCCGCCGTCGAGCGCATGAAGCCGGGCGCGGTGATCGTCGACCTGCTCGCCGAGGGCGGCGGCAACTGCGAGCTGACGCGCGCCGGGGAGACCGTCGAGCACGAAGGCGTGCGCATCATCGGACCGGTCAACCTCCCGGCCTCCGTCGCGTACCACGCGAGCGACATGTACGCGAGGAACCTCCTGAACTTCATCAAGCCGGCGCTCAAGGACGGGGCGCTCGCGATCGACTGGAACGACGAGGTGTTCGCGGCTGCCTGCGTCACGCATGACGGGACGATCCGCCACGAACCGACCCGCAAACTCGTGGAGAGCGCATAAATGGAAGGCGTCATCGCCCTGTACATCGTCATGCTGGCGGCATTCACCGGCTACGAGATCATCGCGCGCGTGCCGGTCATCCTGCACACCCCATTGATGTCGGGCAGCAATTTCGTGCACGGCATCGTGCTGGTCGGCGCAATGGTCGCGCTGGGCCGCGCGGACACCGTGCTCGAGCAGGTCATCGGCTTCATCGGCGTCGTGCTTGGCGCAGGCAACGCGGTCGGCGGCTACGTGGTCACCGAGCGGATGCTGCAGATGTTCAAGGCGAGCGGCCAGAAGAAAAAGGAATCCGCCTGATGGAGGGTTTCCTGCCCGAGAACGTCGCGACGCTCGCGATCAACTTCTCGTACCTGCTCGTCGCCTTCCTGTTCATCATGGGCCTGAAGGCCATGAGCTCGCCGGTCACGGCGCGTCGCGGCATCGTCGTGGCCGGGTTCGGCATGCTCATCGGCACGGTGATGAGCTTCCTCTATCCGGGCATGGGCAATTTCCCGCTGATGCTCGCGGCGATCGCGATCGGCGGCGGGCTCGCCTGGTGGTCGGGCCGCATCGTCGCCATGACCGACATGCCGCAGATGATCGCGCTCTACAACGGCATGGGCGGCGGCGCCGCGGCGGCGATCGCGGCGGTCGAACTCCTGCGCATGGCGGCGGCGGACCCCGCGGCGGGCGCGCACCACGGCCCGATCGTCACCACGCTGGCCACGGCCGGCGCCTTCATCGGCTCGGTCAGCTTCTCGGGTTCGCTGATCGCCTTCGGCAAGCTGCAGGGCCTCATCAAGCGCAGCTTCCGCTTCAAGGGCCAGCAGGCCATGAACCTCCTGGTCACCGCGGCGACGATCGGCCTCGGCGCCTGGATCGTCATCTCGGGCCACCCGACGATGGAAATGGTGGTCGCCTTCTTCGCGCTCGCACTGCTGCTCGGCGTTGCCATGACCCTGCCAATCGGCGGCGCAGACATGCCCGTCGTCATCTCGCTCTACAACGCGTTCACCGGGCTCGCCGTCGCCTTCGAGGGCTTCGTGCTCGAGAACGCGGCGATGATCATCGCCGGCATCGTCGTGGGCAGTGCCGGCACGCTGCTGACACAGCTGATGGCGAAGGCCATGAACCGCTCGATTGCGAACGTGCTGTTCTCGAACTTCGGCGAGGGCGCGGTCGCTGCGACCGAGGGCGTCACCGGCGCGCTCAAGCCGATCGAGCCCTCCGATGCGGGCGTCATGATGGCGTTCGCACAGAAGGTCATCGTGATCCCGGGCTACGGCATGGCCGTCGCGCAGGCGCAGCACAAGGTCTGGGAACTGTGCCAGCTGCTGATCGAGCGCGGCGTCATGGTGCGCTTCGCGATCCACCCGGTCGCGGGGCGCATGCCGGGCCACATGAACGTGCTGCTCGCCGAGGCGGGCGTGCCCTACGACCTGATCGCCGACCTCGAGGAGATCAACGCGGAGTTCGACACCGCGGACGTCGCGCTCGTGATCGGCGCCAACGACGTCGTGAACCCGGTCGCACGCACGGACAAGTCGAGCCCGATCTACGGGATGCCGATCCTGAACGCGGACAAGGCGAAGAACGTGCTGGTGATCAAGCGCGGACAGGGGGCTGGGTTCTCGGGCATCGAGAACCACCTTTTCTATCTCGACAACACGCGGATGGTCTATGGCGACGCGCAGAAGGTCGCGGCGGAGCTGATTCAGGCGGTGAAGGCAGCAGGGTAAAATCTCGCGCCGCACGCCGTCGCTGGGCGGGGTTCCCTCGTTCGCTCCGCCGGAACTTAGTCGCTCACTCGGGACCCCGCCCGCGCTCGGCGCGCGGCGCGCGTCATCCCCCGGCTCGTCAGCGAATGATCGGCCCGACGGCGCGCTTGACCCGTCGGGTCCCCGAGCGAAGTGACTAAGTTCGGGCGGAACGAGCGAGGGGAACCCGACGGGTCGGCCGCGCCGGGCTGGCAACGACCGTCCTCACGCGCATCAATCAGACATCGGCTTCGTCGAGCAGCAGGTCCTCGAAGAAGGCGCCGAAAGGCCGGTCCGCGCTGCGGATCTGGATCTCGAGCATCCACAGCCCCGGCGACGGCGTGAACTCCGCCTGCGCGAGCAGGCCGTCGTGAAAGGCGGAATGCGGGTGCTCCCCGATGCGATGCCCGGCCATCTCTTTGTCGAACTGCCAGCCGCACGCCGCGGCTTCCGCGGCAGCGAACCGGTAGAGCTCCGCACCGCTCGCGCGCGCCTCGCGCCAGTGGCGGCTGGTGCGATCGAAGATCGCGCGCACGTCGCGGGCCAACCGGTGCCGTTCCGGATCGTCGCCGACGGCGAAGGTCTCGGCGTAGTCGCACTCATGGTTGCGCCACAGCGGGCCGACGTCGATGAACCAGACGTCGTCGCGCCCGAGCACCACGCCCGGGTCCGAGGGTTCGGCGTACTTCTTCCGTGTGTTGGTTCCGAATCGGAGGTAAGGCTCCGCCCAATCGCGTGCGAAACCGTGCGCGCGCAGAGTGAGCCGAGTGAGCGCGAGCCCCTCCTCCTCGGTGATGCCGGGAGCAATCTGGCGTGCGACGTCGGCGACCGCCGCCAGCGTGCGGTGCCGCGCCTCGAGCATGATGGCGTGCTCGTGGCGATCGCTGACTCGCTCCGCGAGCTCGCGGTTCATGAAAAGGGAAACGTCCCCTTCAAGCCACGTCGGCGTCGGGCATCAGGAGCCAGAGCAGGAGGTAGACGATGATGCCCGGGAAGGCGGCGCTCAGGATGGAGACGATCACGTAGGCGATGCGCACGTGATCGACTTTCCAACCGAGCCAGACTGCGAGTCCGCCGCAGACTCCGGCGATGATCCGGTCGTGCGATCGCTTGAGAGGTGCGTTCGGCATGGCCCGAATATCCTCCCACGGCTGCGCCGTGGATGCGAGTCCTCAGCAGGGTGGGCAGGGCCGCTTGTCGATCGCGCCGGGCTTGGCGCCCTGGCGGCGCTGGAGCGCGCGCCGGCGCTCCTCGGGCGACATCTGCTCCCAGCGCTCGCGCAGGCGGTTGCGTTGCTCGGACGGCAACGACTGGAAGCGCTGATACGCGCCCCGCAGCGCATCCTGCTGCTCCGGCGTGAGCTCGCGGAAGCGCTGCCAGCCCTTGCGCAGCCGCTCGCGCTGCTCCGGCGTCAGCGTGCGCCAGGTCTGCCAGCGCTCGTTCGCCTGCGCGCGGCCGATGCCATCCATCGCGAGCCAGCGCTGCGCGCCTTCGGCCATGGCCCGCTGCCGCTCGGGCGGCAGCGAGTCCCAGTGTTCCTGCTGCCCGGCGAGCAGCGCCTGCGCCTGGGGATCGAGCGCGTCCCAGGCAACGCCGACGGCCGCCTTGTCCGCGAATGCCGGCGCGGCCATGCAGATCATTCCGGCCAACAGGATCGATGCACGCTTATTCATCGTCGACTTCCTTCCGTTCTTCCTCGTCGCCCTTCTCGACGTCCTTCAGCGCCCGTTTCGCCGCGCGCGTGGCCATGAACTCGACGAAGTACGGGTCCTCCCCCGCAATTTCCCCGAGAAACTCCAGCAACTCCGGATCCGGCGGCGCTGACCGCGCGTCTTCCGCCACGGCCGGGCTGGTGATCGCGAGCGCGGCAAGGAGGGTTGCGCGGCGCATGTCTCAGCCCACGCCGTCCGCGGATGCGTCGGCCGCCCAGGCGACGAAGTCGGCGTCCTCGCCGAGCAGATCGAAGTCTTCGCCGCCGGCGACCAGGTCGAAGTCCTCGAAGGAGACCCCAGGCGCGACGACGGCTTCCTCGCGCTGCCACAGGAATGCAGCGACGAGGGCCGCGGCTACGGCGCCCACGGGGAGCCAGGCCGCCGGCCGCGCGAAGGGCGAGTGTCGCAGCTCGCCGAGCGCCGTCATCCGCGCGCGTGCGAGGCGTGTGCGCGTCTCGGCGTCGCCGGCCTCGACGCTGGCGTCGAAGGCCGCGCGGGATTTGCGCTCGATCTCCCGCATCCGGTCGTTCATGTCTTCCATTCCGGCAGCGCCTCCTCGAGTGCCTGCATGGCCCGAAAATAATGTGTCTTCACGCTGCCCGCGGAGCAGCCCATCGCGACCGCCGTCTGGGCGACATCGAGGCCTTCGAAGTTCCGCAGCAGGAAGGCCTGGCGCTGACGGGCGCTCAGCTTCGCGAGCACGGCCTCGATGCGCTGAAGCAGCTCTTCGCCTTCCAGCACCTCTTCCGGCCGCCCGCGCGGGTCCACCGCGGACTCGACGGGATCGGCAGACCGCTCGCCGTCCCCACTGATTGGCCAGATGACCGTGACGGCGCGCCTTATGCGCTCGCGCCGCTGGAAGTCGATGATGCGATTGCCGAGGATGCGGTAGAAGAGCGGACGCCATTCTTCCTCGGGGCGTCCCGCATAGTGACGCACCAGCCGGATCATGGCGTCCTGCACGGCGTCCTGCGCTTCCGCGCGATTGCGCAGCGCGAGTTGTGCAATGCGCAGCGCCCGGCGTTCGATGCCGGCGAGGAATCGGTCGAGCGCACGCTCCCGGTCCAAGCTGCCCTCCTGCGCTGCGCGGGGCTTCCCGAGCAGGAATGGCACATCGAGCGTAGCAGAGCGATCCACCGGCCCATCCTCCATCGGCACCCGCCTGCGCGCGCGTCCACCGTGTATAACGTTGCCCTCGGCCTGTGGTTGACACCGGCCGCGGAAATTTCAACACCTTGATCCCTAAGGCTTTCTTGAGCGACCCAGCGTCCGTACTCCAGGTCGTCTTCGACACGCCGCTGCGGCGGTCCTTCGACTACCTCGCGCCCGCGGCCGGGCCGATGCCGCGGCCCGGCGAGCGGGTGCGCGTACCCTTCGGGCGGCAGCGGGCGGTGGGCCTGGTCATCGCGCATGCGGCGGCGAGCGCGCTCCCGCACGCACAGCTGAAGCCGGCCATCGAGTCGATCGACACGACGCCGATCTGGGACGAAGCAACATTTGGACTGCTGCGCTGGGCGGCGGACTATTACCACCACCCGCTCGGCGACGTGCTCTTCAGCGCGATGCCAAAGATGCTTCGCCTGGGCAAGGCTGCTGTCTGCGATGAAACCGTCTGGCACCTGTCGACGGCCGGGCGCGAGGCCATTGCCGGCGGCGCGCGACTCGGCGCGCGGCAGCAGGCGCTGATCACACTCATCGGCGACGAAGGCGTGACCGCCGCGGCGATCACCGCAGCGGGCCATACGCCAGCCCTGCGTGCGCTTGCGGCGCGCGGGTGGCTCGAGTCTTTCGCACGGCCCGAAGCCGCGCCCCCCGCGGGAGTGGGCCGGCCCGGCCCGGTGCTGACGGCGGATCAGGCCGCCGCCGTTGAGCGGATCGGGGCAGCGCTCGGGGACTTCGGCGCCTTCCTGCTGCACGGCGTCACCGGCAGCGGCAAGACCGAGGTGTACCTGCACCTGATCGAGCGCGTGCTCGCCGCGGGGCGAGGCGCGCTGGTGCTGGTGCCCGAAATCGCGCTCACACCGCAACTCGTCGCCCGCTTCCGCGCGCGCCTCTCGGCGCCGGTCGTCGCGCTGCATTCTTCGCTCGCCGACGGCGCACGCCTCGAGGCCTGGCGCGCGGCCGGTGCGGGCCGGGCTCCGGTGGTGATCGGCACGCGCTCGGCCGTGTTCACGCCGATGCCTGCACTCGGCCTCGTGGTCGTGGACGAGGAACACGACGCCTCGTACAAGCAGCAGGAGGGATTCCGCTATTCCGGCCGCGACCTCGCGGTCGCGCGCGCGCAGCGTGCCGGCTGCCCGGTCGTGCTCGGCTCCGCGACACCCTCGCTCGAGTCACTTGCCAACGCGACGGCCGGCCGCTACCTGAAGCTGTCGTTGCCGGAGCGCACCGGGCGCGCGGGCAAGCCACGCGTCACGGTCGTGGACCTGCGGGTCCAGCCTGCCCGCGACGGGCTGTCGCCACCCGCGCTGGCGGCGATCGAGCGGCATCTCGGCGACAACGGCCAAGTGCTCGTATTCCTCAACAGGCGCGGCTATGCGCCGACGATGTTCTGTACCGGTTGCAGCTGGATTGCACCGTGCAAGTCCTGCGACGCGAGGCTCACGGTACATCTCTCGCGCGCAACCCTCGCCTGCCATCACTGCGGCGCGGAGGAGCGCATGCCGTTCGCATGCCCGCAATGCGGCAACGAGCTGGTACCCGTCGGCGAAGGCACGGAACGCGTCGAGACGACGCTCACGCAGCTGTTCCCCGCCTCGCCACTGGTACGAATCGACCGTGACGTGATCCGCCGGCGCGGCGATCTGGAGGAGGCGCTCGCCGCGGTCAATGACGGCCGCGCGCGCATCCTGCTCGGGACGCAGATGCTGACCAAGGGCCACGACTTCCCGGATGTGACGCTGGTCATCGTGCTGGCCGCGGACCAGGGGCTGTTCGGCGCGGACTTCCGCGCCAGCGAGCGGCTTGCGCAGCAGATCGTCCAGGTCGCCGGGCGCGCGGGTCGCGGCGACCGCCCGGGCGAGGTGCTGATCCAGACCGCTTATCCCGAACACCCGTTGCTGCGCTGCCTCATCACCGCGGGCTACGAGGGATTCGCGGCGCTCGCGCTCGAAGAGCGCCGCGCCACTGGCTGGCCCCCGTACTCGCACCTCGCGCTGCTGCGCGCCGACTCCCCCTCGCAGGCGGAGGTTTTTGACTTCCTCCACGCGGCCGAGGCCGTCGCGACCCCGTCCCGCGAAGCGCGGCTCCGGATCCTGGGGCCTGCGGCCGCCGCGATGGCGCGGCGCGCCGGCCGTCACCGCGCGCAGCTGCTCGTCGAGTCGCCCGCGCGATCCGCGCTGCAGGACTTCCTCGGCAAGTGGGTCGCCGCGATCGCGGCCCTGCGCATCCCGCGGACGCTGCGCTGGTCGCTTGACGTCGACCCGGCGGAAGTTGACTAGCAGGCGGCGATTCCAGAGACTGGCGCGCCTTGAAAAACCTCGTCGAAAAGCTGGTGATAGATGCGCTCGCCGCGTTGCCCCCGGGCACGCTGGGCGACGGTCCCCTGCCGGATCCCGCGCTAGAGCGCACGCGCGAGCTCGCGCACGGCGACTTCGCGACCGGGGTCGCGATGCGGCTCGCCAAGGCTGCGCGCGTGAACCCGCGCGCGCTCGCTGCGAAGATCATCGCGGTGATGCCGGAGAATGCACTGGTCGCGAGGACCGAGATCGCGGGCCCCGGATTCATCAACTTCTTCCTGACGCCTGCCGCATGGCAGGCCGAAATGGCGCGCGTGCTCGCAGAGGGAGACGGCTACGGGCGCGGCGACGGCGGGGCGGGCCGCAGGACCATCGTCGAGTTCGTCTCCGCGAACCCGACCGGGCCCCTGCACGTCGGCCACGGCCGGCATGCGGCCTTCGGCGCGACGGTGGCGAACCTGCTCACGGCCGACGGCTGGCGCGTGCACCGCGAGTACTACGTGAACGACGCGGGCCGGCAGATGGACATCCTCGCCGCCAGCGTGTGGCTACGCTACCTCGAGCTCTGCGGCGAGCAGCTCCCCTTCCCCGCCAACGGCTATCGCGGCGAATACGTGCGTGTCGTCGCGGACCGGCTGCGCGCGAGTCACGGCGATGCAATGCGCCGCCTGGCGGATGAGGTACTTGCAGGCCTTCCGGCCGACGAGCCGGCCGGGGGCGACAAGGACCAGTACATCGACGCCGTCATCGCACGCGCCAAGGCGCTGCTCGGGGAAGGTTTCCGCACGGTGTTTGACGCCGGACTCACGGAAATGCTCGCCGACATCCAGGGCGACCTCGCCGAGTTCGGCGTCACCTTCGACTGCTGGTACTCCGAGCAGGACCTCGGCGACGGGCGGGACGGCGGACCGATCGACCGTGCGCTCGCACGCCTGCGCGCCAGTGGCCACGTCTTCGAGCAGGACGGCGCGACCTGGTTCCGCGCGACGCAGTTCGGCGACGAGAAGGACCGCGTGGTCGTGCGCGCCAACGGCCAGAAGACCTACTTCGCCTCCGACATCGCCTATCACCTCGACAAGCGCGAGCGCGGCTTCGACCTGCTGGTGACGATCCTCGGCGCCGATCATCACGGCTACGTCGCGCGCGTGCGCGCGGGGCTAGCCGCGATGGGCGAGCCGCCGGAATCGCTCGAGGTGCCGATGGTGCAGTTCGTGACGCTCTGGAAGGGCGGCGAGAAAGTTGCAATGGGCAAGCGCGAGGCGCAGTTCGTGACGCTGCGCGACCTGCGCGCGGAGGTCAGCAACGACGCCGCGCGTTTCATCTATGTGATGCGATCGCACGACCAGGCGCTCGACTTCGACCTCGAACTCGCCCGGAAGCAGACCAACGACAACCCGGTCTACTACGTGCAGTACGCGCATGCGCGCATCGCGAGCGTCCTGAAACAGGCCTCCGAGCGCGGCCTTCCCTTCGACCGCGCGGCCGGCATCGCGGCGCTCGGGTCGCTCACGCAACTGCCCGAGCTCGCGTTGATGCGCGAGGTCTCGCGCTGGCCGGAGGTCGTGCGGCTGGGCGCAGACCAGCGGGCGCCTCACCTGGTCGTCAACTACCTGCGCGAACTCGCGCAGGCCTTCCATGCCCTATACGCGGCGCTGCCCTTCATCGTGGACGACGCGGGGACGCGCAATGCCCGCCTGGCGCTGATCGCCGCCGCGCGCCAGGTGCTCGTGAACTCGCTCGCAATCCTCGGCGTGTCCGCGCCCGAGAGCATGTGATGGTGGCGAAGGACTACAAGCGCAGCCGCGGCCGGCACGAGGGATTCTCCGGATGGGTCGGGCTGCTGATCGGCCTCGCCGCGGGCCTCGCGGTCGGACTTGCGTTCTATTACTTCGACCCGCGCATTCCGCAATCAAACGGGAGCGCCGGAAAGGCGCCAGCGGAGGCGGAACCGGCCTCGGCGCGCGAGGCCGCGGCGGATCCGCAGCCGGACCAGTACGACTTCTACGACATGCTGCCGAACTTCGAGGTCGTGGTCCCGGAGAAAGAAGTCGTCGTGCAACGCGACGCGCCGGAAACCGCCCGCAAGGAAGGCGCCTACGTGCTGCAGGCCGGCTCGTACCGGAAACTGGAGGATGCCGACCGCGTGCGCGCGCAGCTCGCGCTCCAGGGCATCGAGTCCAACGTCCAGCGCGTCGCCATCGACGCCGACACCTGGCACCGCGTGCGCATCGGCCCGATCAGCGATCCCGCCGAACTCAATCGCGTGCGCTCAAGGCTCCGGGAAGCCGAAGTCGACTTCCTCATCGTCCGCGTCGGAGATTAGATGGTTAGATGGTGCCGGGTCGTCGCTTTCGTAGTTTCGGCACTGCCGAAACTACGAAAGCTACGACCCGGCACCGAGCTGGTCAGTTCTTGATGCTGATGCTGTTCTTGACGGCCTTCACGCCCTCGACCGACTGGGCGACCTTGGTCGCCGCGGACTTCTGCGCTTCGCTCTTGGCGTAGCCGGAGAGCTGCACGACGCCGCCGCGAGTCTCGACCTTGATGTCGCCGGCCTTGGTATCCGCACTGTCGATCAGCGCTGACTTCACCTTCGCCGAGATCGTCGAGTCGTCGATCGCGCCGCCGGTCGTCTGCTCCGCCTGCCTGATCATCAGGTTGTTCTCGACGCCCTTGACGCCCGTCACGGCCTTCGCGACCGCTTCCGCCTGCGACTTCTCTTTGGCGTTGTCGACGAAGCCGTTCAGCTGGACGACACCCTTGTAGACCTCGAGGTTGATCTCGCTGGCCTCCGCGGTCTTGTCTTCCGTCAGCGCGGCCCAGACCTTGGTGTGCAGAACCTTGTCGTCCGTGTACTCGCCGACCGAGCGCTTGGAATCAACCGCGTGGGTGGTAGCGGCGCCCAGCAGGCCCATGGCAGCCACGGCTACGGTCAACAGTTTGCTCATTATCATTGCGGTCCCCCCGGTTCAGTCTTCATTGATCTGGCGGAAGTCTACGCCCAGCGAGCGCAACTTTCGGTAAAGATGCGTGCGTTCCATGCCGACGCGCTTGGCGAGCAGCCCGACCTTGCCGTTGCAGAGCATCAGCTGTTGCAGCAGGTAGGCCCGCTCGAACTGCTCGCGCGCTTCGCGCAGCGGCAGCGCGAGCAAATCTTGCTTGACCAGCGGCTCATCCGGGGCCTGCTGGGCGACGAGGTGCTGCTCGATCTCTTCCAGGCCGATTTCCTCCGGCCCGCCCAGGATCAGGACGCGCTGTACCAGGTTCCTGAGCTCCCGCACGTTGCCCGGCCAGGGATAGTTGCGCAGACGGTTCTGGGCCGCGACCGAGAAGCGCCGGAATGGCATGCCCTCCTCGTCCACGAGCCTGTCGACGTAGTGCTTCAGCAGGTCCGGAACGTCCTCCGCGAACTCGCGCAGCGGCGGAATCCGGATCGAGATGACCTCGAGGTGCGCCAGCAGGTCGCGCCGCAGGCCGCTCGCCGGCCCATCGTGCCCGGGCAGGGCCGCGCTCACGAGGCGCGCATCGAATGGCAGGATGTCGGGAATGCCAGGACGCTGCCAGCCGCGCTGCTCGAGGTCCGCGAGGAGCAGGCGCTGCGCCTGCGCGGTCAGGTCCTCGAGCCCGCCCAGGAACAGGGTTCCGCCGCGCGCCTGTTCGTAGAGGCCCGGTTCGGTCCGGCCATCCGCCGTCGCCCCGCGCAGGCGCGCCGCAGCGGTCGCGTCGTCGAGACTCGCGCAGGTGACGGCGACGAAGGGCCCCGCGGACCGGGGCCCGAGCGAATGCATGTAGCGTGCGAAGGCCTCGCGCCCGGTGCCCGAATCGCCGACCAGCAGGACCGACGCTTCGTGGGCTGCGACCTGCTGGACCTGCTCGCGCAATCGCTGCATCAGGCGGCTCTTGCCGACCGGCGCGACCAGCGGCGGGATCAGTGTGCGTTGCGCCTGGCGCTTGCGCTTGCCGGCGTCGAGCGCGCGCTCGGCGGTGCGCAGGAGCTTGGCGATCGAGAGCGGCTTCTCGACGAAGTCGAAGGCTCCGAGCCGCGTCGCCTCGACCGCCGTCTCCACCGTGCCGTGGCCGGAGAGCATGACGACCGGGCAGTGCAGCGACTGCTTCTCGTTCCACTCGCGCAGCAGGGAGATGCCGTCCATGTCCGGCATCCAGATATCGAGCAGCACGAGGTCAGGCTCCTCGCGGGCCGCAGCCCGCCGCGCCGAGGCGGCATCGGCTGCGACCTCGACCTCGTAACCCTCCTCGGCGAGGATCTCGGACAGGAGACCGCGGATGTCGGCCTCGTCGTCGACGACCAGGATTCTCGGCAAACTCATGCTTTCTCTCTCCTCGCCTCGGCGCGGCGCGTCTCACGCGCGGTCGCCGGCAGTGTGATGCGCACCCGGGCACCGCCCTGTGGCGCGTTGTCGACCTCGACCGCTCCGCCGTGTTCCTCGATGATGCGACGCACGATCGCAAGTCCGAGGCCCGTGCCCTTCGGCTTCGAGGTCACATAAGGGTCAAAGGCCTGTTCCAGCAAGCCGCCCTGGAAGCCGGGACCGTTGTCGATCACGACCAGGTTGACCTGACTGCCCGAGCGCTGCGTCTCGATCATGATGACAGGATTCTCCCTTCCGTCGAGCGCCTCGAGCGAGTTAGTCAGCAGGTTGTTCAGCAGCTGCCGGATGCGGCCCTGGTCGGCCTCGAGCAGCGATGCCTTCGGGTCGAGCGAGAGCCCGAAGGCGACGCGTGGATCCTGCGCATGGTAAAGGTCCGAAACCTGGCGGATCAGGGCCGAGAGATCGAACTCCCGGATGTTCATCTCGGGCACCTTCGCGTACTCGGAAAAGGCCGCGACCATCTGCTTCATCGCCTCGACCTGCTGAACGATCGTTTGCGTCGAGCGGTCGAGCAGCTCCGCTTCCGGCGTGGAGAGCCCGCTCATCAGCTTGCGGCGCATGCGCTCGGCCGAGAGCTGGATCGGCGTGAGCGGGTTCCTGATCTCGTGCGCGAGCCTGCGCGCGACCTCGCCCCAGGCCGCCTGGCGCTGCGCCTGCAGGAGCTGCGTCACCTCGTCGAACACCAGCACCAGGCCCTGCGCGCCGGCGTCGCCCGGCAGCGCCGTGCAGGCGCAGACGAGTTCGCGCCGGCCGGTTTCGGTACGCAGCGTCAGCTGCTCGCGCCACTCGGTTTCGCCCGCTGCGGCGTGGCCCTGCAGCACGTCGTGCAGTTCGGCAAGCAGCGGGTGCCCCGCCGCGATCTCCGCCAGCGGCCGGCCGGCTGCGCCATCGAAGTCGACGCCGAGGATCGCGCCCGCCGCCTGGTTCGCGACGCGCACGCGCAGGTCCGGCTCGAGCGAAATGACGCCGCTCGTGAGTCTCGCGAGGATGACGGCTAGTGCGGCCCGCTCGGCTTCGACGGCGGCCTGACTGCGCTCGGTCTCCTCGCGGGCACGCGCGAGCTTCTTGGTCATGTCGTTGAACGAAGTGACGAGGTAACCGATCTCGTCGTGCGACGGACGCAGGAGCCGCGTATCAAAGTCGCCCTTCGCGACGGCGCGCGTGCCTGCGATTAGATCCTGCACCGGCCGCACCAGCCGCTCGGAGAAGTACAGCGCGCCGTACATCGCGGCGAGCAGCGCCATCAGCAGCACCAGCGACAGCGTCAGAACCATGGCGGCCTTCAGCGGCTCGCGCAGGTACGATAGCTGGCCGTACTGCTGGTAGGCCTGTTGCACGGTGCCGGCCAGGTCGGAAAGACGCTGCGGCACCGGGTAGGTCGCGACCAGCGCACGCGGCGACTGGGAGCCGCCGCTCGCCGGAAGCTGCGTCGCCGCGAGCACCTGGTAGCCACCGCCGGGCGCGGGCTGCAGGCTGACGTGCGGACGTCCCTGGCGCAGCTGCAGCAGCAGTTCCGCCGGCGGCGTGACGGGCAGCGCATGCTGGATTCCCGCGCGGCTGTAGGCGAGCGTCTGGCCGCCCACGCTCATCACGATGAGTTCCTCCGCATCCGAGCGGCTCAACTCATCGTCAAGCGCGAAGTACAGCCCGCTGCCCGACGCGTCCGAGAGGCGGGTGGCCATGCGTAGCGTATGGTCGAGGTACTCGCGCATGCGCAGGTCGAGCGCCGCGCGCGACAGGCTGAGCGCGTCGGTGAGCCCCTGACGCACCTCGGCGTGAAACCAGCCGTCTATGCCGCGCGTCAGGAACATCACCGAGAACGTGAACACCAGCAGCAGCGGCGCGATCGCGAGCCCGCCGAACATCAGCAGCGTGCGCCCGCGCAGGCGCGAGCCGGGCACGTGCCGCCGCCAGTCGCGGATGAAGTCCGCAAGGCGGCCGCCGATCAGGATGAGCAGCGCGACGACGCCCGCGACGTTGATCAGCAGGATCGCCAGATAGAGCTCGCCGAAGCGCTGTGGCCCTTGCGCGGTGAGCGCCAGCATGACGAGCGCCGTCACCCAGATGACGATTCCGGCACCGGCGATGAACGGCAGCCAGCGCCGGATCATGGCCGCACCTGCCAGGCATACCACTCCGTCGTGCGCGACCAGCTGCGCCAGAAGAGCAGGATCCGCACCGCGGCAGGCAGCTCGCCGATCTCGACAGTGGCGCGCACGCGCATGTCGAAGCGCAGGCCCTCAGGGAGCGTCGCGGTATCGGCAATCACGATGCCGCTGATGCGGCCGAGCGCCTCGAAGGCTTCCTCAGGCGAGGCATGGCTCACGTGCGTGCCGCTCTTGACGTCGGTGACGACGTAGCGTTCGGCAATAGCGTCGTAGGCGAGCTGCCACCGGCGGCCCATCTCGACGACATCCTCGGCGGGCAGCAGGCGGCGCTCGACGCTGGCCTCGATATCGAGGCGCAGCACGAGCGAAACGCCTTCCTCGAAGGCCTGGCGGGCGGCCTCGGCGAGCGCCAGGTCGAGGCGCACGTCGAGGAGCCATTCGCCGTTCACGAGCTCGACGTAGGCGTTCCTTACCTCGAAGCGCTCGGCCTCCTGCGCGGCGGCGAATGGGACCGACGCCGCACCGAGCAGCGCGGCGAATGTCACCAACCCGCGTAGTCCCCGAATCGAATGCACGCTCAGGTCTTCTTCTCGAGGCAGGCGTAGTAGAAGCCGTCGGCGTCGGCCGCCCCGCTCGGCAGCGCGCAGCCGGGCCCCGCAAGCAGCCACGGCAGCGAGCCGGACAGCGAAAGCCTAGCAGATTCGGTCGCCTCGACCGCCGCGGGTTCACCGGCGAGGAACGCGCCGACAACGCCGGCATTCTCGGCCGTGAGCACCGAGCAGCTCGCGTACACGAGGCGACCGCCGGGTGCCAGCATTGCCCAGCAAGCGCGCAGCAGCGCCGCCTGCTGCGCCGCAAAGCGGCCGATGTCATCGGCGCGCCTCAGCAGCTTGATGTCGGGGTGGCGGCGGATCACGCCGGTGCCTGAGCAGGGCACGTCGAGCAGGATCCGGTCGAAGGGGCGGCCGTCCCACCAGGCTGCGGGCTGCGCGGCGTTGCCGACCAGCACGCGCGCTGCGAGCGTGAGCCGCGCGAGGTTCGAGTCGATGCGCTTCGCGCGCGCCGCATCGACGTCCAGCGCGACGAGTTCCGCGAGACCGGGCTCGAGCTCCGCGATGTGACAGGCTTTTCCACCGGGCGCCGCGCAGGCATCGAGCACGCGCATGCCGGGCGCCGCGGCCAGGAACCGCGCGGCGAGCTGCGCGGCGGAGTCCTGCACGGAAACATCGCCGTCCGCAAAGCCGGGCAGCGCGTAGACGTCCACGGGCGCCGCGAGCCGCAGCGCCTCGGGCGCAAAAGCGCAGGGCTCGGCCGGCAGCGCGGCGTCCGCGAGCCGCGCCAGATACGCATCGCGCGTACCGCGCCGCACATTGACGCGCAGCCACATGGGCGGCTCGCTGTTCCCGGCGGCCGCGATCGATTGCCAATGGTCCGGCCAATCGCGCGCGAAGGCGTCGAGCATCCACTCCGCGTGGGCGTGGCGCGCAGCGCGGCGCGCGTGCGCTGCCGCAAGGACCGCGTCGCGCTCGCGCAGGAAGCGCCGCAGGACCGCATTGACGAGTCCCGCCGCGCGCGGATGCCCGAGCGAGCGCGCCGCCTCGACCGTTTCCGAAACGGCCGCGTGTTCCGGCGTCGCGCCGTGCAGCAACTGGTAGAGCCCGACCAGCATCAGCGCGCGAATCTCTGGATCCAGCTTTCCTCCCGGACGATCGAGCAGGCCGTCGAGGCAGGCCTCGAGCTCGAAGAACCAGCGCACGGTGCCGAAGGCGATCGACTGCGTCGCCGGCCGCGGTACGTCGCCCTGCGTCTCCCTGGCGACCGCATCCTCGAGGCGGCGGCCCTGCACGACGGCGACGACGGCGCGTGCCGCCGAGGCCCGGATCGCGGCGCCAGCCGGCGTGCTCAGCGGGATCCCCGGATCGACCCAAGCACCTTGCCGGTCAACTGCCTGGCGTTCGCGAGTTCCGCTGCGCCGACGACACGCCGGCCCGGCAGCTGCACGCGCCGCAGGCGCAGCGCGCCATCGCCCGTCATGACTGAGATCCCCGCGCCATCCGTGCCGAGGATGGTGCCGGACACGGGACCGTGCCCCGGTGCCGCCGTCGCCTCGGCCTCATGGATGCGCAGCTGCGCACCATCGAGCGTCGTCTCCGCGACCGGCCACGGGTTCAGCGCGCGGACCTGCCGCTCGAGCTGCACGGCCGGCTCACGCCAGTCGAGACGGGCCTCAGCCTTCGTGAGTTTGGCCGCCCAGGTCGCCTGCGGGTCATCCTGAGGTTGGAAAGCGGCGCGACCGGCCGCGAGTACCTCGAGCGCCTCGGCGATCGCGATGCCCCCGTCATCCGCGAGCCGTGCCTCCAGCTCGCCGGCGGCTTCGTGCGCGCCGATCGCGGTCTCGCGGCGCAGCATCACCGGGCCGGTATCGAGTCCTGGTTCCATGCGCATGATGCACACGCCGGTGCGCGCGTCTCCGGCCTGGATCGCGCGCGCGACGGGCGCAGCGCCGCGCCAGCGCGGCAGCAGCGAGGCGTGCACGTTGATGCAGCCGTGCCGTGGCAGCGCGAGAATCGCAGGGGGCAACAGGAGTCCGTAGGCTACGACCACGATCACGTCCGGCGCGAACGCCACGATCCCGGCCGCCGCGTCGGCGCCTTTCAGCGACGCCGGCTGTAGGACCGGCAGGCCGAGCGCGAGCGCCCGTTCCTTCACCGGGCTCGCGGCAATCGAACGACCGCGGCCGCTCGGGCGATCGGGCTGCGTGAGGACGGCGGCGATGCGGTGGCGCGATGCGGCGATCGCCTCGAGCGAGGGGAGCGCGAATTCCGGCGTACCGGCGAAGACGACCGCCAGGCCGCTCTCGGTAGTCATGGCGCCGGTCAGAGCGCCGGCGCGGTCGAGGTCTCGCTGTCGGCGCGGCCTTCCGCGCGCAGCCTCCGGTCCTTCTCGATCTTCTTGCGCACGCGCTGGCGCTTGAGCTCGGACAGGTAGTCGACGAACAGCTTGCCGTCGAGGTGGTCGATCTCGTGCTGCACGCAGACCGCGAGCAGCCCCTCGAGATCGGCCTCGAACGGCCTGCCGTCCCGGTCGAGCGCACGCACTCGCACGTGCTCGGCACGCTCGACGTCGTCGAAATAGCCGGGCACCGACAGGCAGCCCTCTTGCGTGACGGCCTTGCCGTCGAGCGCGAGGATCTCGGGGTTGATGAATACCCGCGGGTCCGTCCGCCCGTCGGAGACGTCCGTCACCAGCAGCCGGCGGTGCACATTGACCTGGGTGGCGGCGAGGCCGATGCCCCGGGCCGCATACATGGTCTCGAACATGTCGTCGATCAGTTCACCCAATGGGGCATCCACGGCGTCCACCGGGACCGCCCGAATGCGCAGCCGAGGGTCCGGATACTCCAGGATTGTGAGGCACGTCATGGGAGCGGGGCCTTGAGCGCGTGTATCTGACCCGGGATTGCTGCTAAAGTTCGTCGAAGCATGGACTTACGTCGGAAACCGAATGCCGTGAATTATACGATTCTACGGCCGCGGCGGCTGTAAGGGAGTATCGAGCATGTCCTCATCCCCCAAGTTTGGCACTCGCCACCCCTTCCGCGCGCTGACGGCGGCAGCCACCTGCGCCCTCGCCCTCGCCATGGCCGTCCCGGCCGGTGTCGCGACCGGCCAGGACCAGGGCATCGACCGCAGCGTCGTCCCGGTCGCGCCGAACGCCCCGGAGCGCTACATCGTCCAGCCGGGCGACACGCTGTGGGACATCTCGGGCAAGTTCCTGACCGACCCCTGGTATTGGCCGGAAATCTGGCACATCAACCAGCAGGTCGCCAACCCGCACCTCATCTACCCGGGCGACGAGCTCGCGCTCACCTGGGTGGACGGCCGCCCGCAAGTGACGCTCGCCAGCAGCGGCGCCACGCGGCTCTCGCCGCGCGTACGCGCGAACCCACTTTCCGAGGCGATCTTCACCGTGCCCTACGAGCGCATCGCGGCATTCATGCAGCGGCCGAAGCTGCTTGCGGCCGAACAGATCAGGAATGCCCCCTATGTCGTGGCCGCGCGAGACGAGCGCCTGATCTCGGCGGTCGGCAACGACATCTACGTGCGCCGCCTTGGCGACGGCGCGGTCGGCAATCGCTACAGCATCTACCACGTCGGCGACGAGCTCCGGGATCCGGACGACGGCGATGTGCTCGGCTTCCACGGCCAGTTCACGGGCGAGGCCAACGTCAACCGCCTGGGCGACCCGGCGACGCTGCGTGTCGTCGACTCCGCGCGCGAGACGCTCGAGGGCGACATCCTTCTGCAGGCCGAGCATGAAGCTAGGATGGACTTCATCCCGCGCCCGCCTGACTCGCAGGTCGACGGCCGGATCATGTCGGTCATCGACGATCGCACGATGGTCGCGGACTATGACATCGTGATCATCAACCGCGGCAGCAAGCACGGTCTCGAGCCCGGCCACGTGCTCGAGGTTTGGGAAGCTGGCGAGGGGATCCTCGACACGACCCAGAACCCCAAGAGCCGCCGAGTGCAGTTGCCCGACGAGCGCAACGGCGTGGCACTGATCTTCAAGGCCTTCGACCGCATGAGCTACGGGCTGATGTGGCAGTCGGACCGCGAGGTGCACATCGGCGACGCGGTCCGGTCGCCCGGCTCCGGCGGCTGACGGATCACTCAATCGATCGCGGAAACGCCGGCCTCGTGCCGGCGTTTTCGTGTCTGGCGTGCGGCGAACACACGGACGAGCCGTCGCGGGACCCTCCTCGCTCGTTCCGCCCGAACTTAGTCACTTCGCTCGGAGGTCCCGCGACGGCTCGTCCGCGCGCATCGATGCCGCCAGCCAACGTCGCGCGTCGGGTGCGATGTACCGCGGCCCGATCACGCGCACGTCGGCCGGACGGGGACCCGAGCGAAGTGACTAAGTTCGGGCGGAACGAGCGAGGGTCCCCGGCCGGCCAGGCGCGCGCGAGAGCGGCTGGCGGTGGGTACCATTAAATGTGTCGGTATCGTCCAGAAATGGGCGGAACGGGGGCGCCCGGAGGGTCGGACAATCCGGGGGTGACTGCAGACAGCCACCCGGTGGATCTCGCCCGCTGGCTCGAGCGCCTCCGCGGCCCGGGGGAGCGCGACCCGGACGGCATGGCCCGCGACCTCGCCTGGCTCAAGGGCCTGAACCGGACGCTCCTGACCGCGGACGACCCGCGCTACCCGCCACAGCTCGCTGCGGTCCGGGGCATGCCGCCGGCGCTGTTCGTCGAGGGGGACCCTGCGGCTCTGTCGCTGCCCCAGGTCGCGATCGTAGGCAGCCGCGCGCCGACGGCGGCGGGGCGCGAAACGGCCTTCGACCTGGCCGGCCGGCTCGCGGCGGCAGGCTTCGCGATCACGAGCGGGCTCGCGACCGGTATCGACGGCCAGGCACATCGCGGGGCGCTCGCCGCGCGGGGCGTCACGATCGCGGTCTGCGGCACCGGGCTCGACCGCGTGTACCCGGCCACGCATCGCGAACTCGCCGAGGGCATCGCAGCGTCCGGCGCGCTGGTCAGCGAATTCCCGACCGGCACGCCGCCGCGTTCGCAGAACTTCCCGCGCCGCAACCGGCTGCTGTCCGGGCTCGCGCGCGGCGTGCTCGTGATCGAGGCGGCGTCCCGGTCCGGCTCGCTCATCACCGCGCGACTCGCCGGCGAACAGGGACGCGAAGTCATGGCGGTTCCGGGCTCCATACATAATCCACTGACACGCGGCTGCCATCGCCTGATCAGGGACGGCGCCGCGCTCGTCGAGACGATCGACGACGTGCTCGCTGCACTCGGCGTTTCCCTGCCGGCATGCGCGACGAAAACCGCGCGAAAAACGGGCGATGGCGCAAAAAATCCGGGCGGCGCGTTGGACAGCGACGCGGAAATGCTGTTGAATGCCCTCGGTTTCGGACCGGCGGGACTCGACAGGCTGGTGCAACGCACGGGACTGGCCGCGCATTCCGTCATCTCGAAGCTGCAGTTGCTCGAGCTCGAGGGCCAGGTCGAAACCCTGGCCGGCGGGCGCTACAGCCGGACAACAGCGAGGCAGGGCCGATGAAGGACAGCGTGCTCGACATCCTGATCCACCTGTTCGAAAACTTCCTGGATGCCGAGGACGATTCAATTCCCGACCGCGAGGCGCTCAAGGCCGAGCTCGAGCAGGAGGGATATCCGGAGGCGGAGATCGAGCGGGCGTTGCTGTGGCTCGAGAGCCTCGCCACGGATCGCGACCGCACGGTCTCCGAAGGCACGGCCCGGGCCATGCGCGTGTTCAGCGGCTCCGAGCAGGTGCGGCTGGATACCGACGTGCGCGGATATTTGCTGCACCTCGAGAATCTCGGCATCCTCTCGGCGGCGCAGCGCGAGGTCGTGATCGACAGGCTGCTCGCGCTCGAGGCCGACGACATCGACATCGAGCAGCTGAAATGGGTGGTCCTGATGGTGCTCTTCAGCCAGCCCGGCCAGGAGAACGCCTACCAGCGCATGGAGGACCTCGTGTTCGACGAGCGCAGGGACGCGATGCACTGAGCACCGTGCACCCGTCCGCATCGGCCATCGAGCCGCGGTCGGGCCCGCGGCTTTGGCATTTCTGGGACAAGGCTTTGAATCTGTACACATGAGCACGAATCTCGTCATTGTCGAGTCGCCGGCCAAGGCGAAAACGATCAAGAAATACCTCGGGCCGGACTTTGAGGTGCTGGCTTCCTACGGCCACGTGCGCGACCTCATCGAGAAGGAAGGCGCGGTCGATCCCGAGCATGACTTCGAGATGAAGTACAAGCTCATCGACAAGAGCAAGCCCAAGGTCGACGCGATTGCACGCGCCATGAAGAAGGCGAGTGCCCTCTACCTCGCGACCGACCCGGACCGCGAGGGCGAGGCGATTTCCTGGCACCTCTCGGAGATCCTGCGGGAACAGGGCGCCCTCGAGGGCAAGGACCTGCGCCGCGTGCGCTTCTACGAAATCACGAAGAACGCGGTGCGCGAGGCGGTCGAGCAGGCCGAAAGCGGCGTGAACGAAAACCTCGTGAACGCGTACAAGGCGCGGCGCGCGCTCGATTACCTGGTCGGCTTCAACCTCTCGCCGCTGCTGTGGAAGAAGATCAAGCCGGGTCTCTCGGCCGGGCGCGTGCAGAGCGTCGCGCTCCGGCTCATCTGCGAGCGCGAGGCCGAGATCCAGAAGTTCCAGCGCCTCGAGTACTGGACGGTCGAGGCCGAGGCCGGGAAGGAGTCAGCGCGATTCCCGGCGCGGCTCACCGAGTTCGCAGGCGAGAAGTTCGAGACCGACGTGCAGAAGTCGCGCTTCACGGTCACGAGCGAGGTCGACGCGCGCCGCGTCGAGCGCGCCCTGCAGGACCAGTCGAAGGGCTGGCTCACGGTCGAGAGCGTCGAGCGCCGGCCCAAGCGCCGGAATCCGCCACCGCCATTCACGACGTCGACCGTGCAGCAGGAGGCGGCGCGCAAGCTCGGCTTCACCGCCCGGCGCACGATGCAGTCGGCGCAGCGCCTGTATGAAGCGGGCTACATCACCTACATGCGCACCGACTCCGTGACGCTCTCGGCCGAGGCCGTGCGGGAGATCCGCGAGACCATCCAGGCGAATTTCGGCGCGAAGTCGCTCTCCGAGACCGTCAACGAGTACAAGACCAAGTCGAAGAACGCCCAGGAAGCCCACGAGGCGATCCGCCCGACCGTGGCCGCACAGACGCCGCAGAAAGCGGAACATGACATCACGGACGACGACCAGCGCCGCCTGTACGCGCTGATCTGGAAGCGCGCTATCGCCTGCCAGATGGCCCCGGCGGTATTCGACACGGTGGCGGTCGACCTAGTCACCGGTGACCCGAAGGCGGCAACCGGGGCCAGCCGCCACGTGTTCCGCGCCACCGGCCAGACACTGCTCGAGCCGGGATTCCTCGCCGCCTATCACGAGGATCATGACGAGGACGAGGCGGACGTCGAGAACGAGGACGAACGGCGCCTGCCGGTGCTCGAGGTCGGTGAGCGCGTCGAGCTCGAATCGATCCGGCCGGAGCAGCACTACACGCAGCCGCCGCCCCGTTACACCGAGGCGAGTCTGGTGAAATCACTTGAGAGCCACGGCATCGGGCGCCCTTCGACGTACGCCTCGATCATCGAGACACTGCGCTATCGAAAGTACGTCGAGATGAGCGGCCGTGCCTTCGTGCCCACCGACATCGGCAAGATCGTCAGCAAGTTCCTGGTCAAGTACCTCGGTACTTACGTCGAGTATGGCTTCACCGCGCTCATGGAAGACGTCCTCGACGAGATCAGCAACGGCGAGAAGGAGTGGCAAAAGGAGCTCGGCCGATTCTGGAAGCCGTTCGCCAAGGCCGTCGAGCACGTCCAGAAGAATGTCACGCGCGAGGAAGTGGCCGAGTCGCGCGAGATCGGCAGGGACCCCGTCAGCGGCAAGCCGATCAGCGTGCGCATGGGCCAGTACGGCCCGTTCGTGCAGCAGGGCACGCGCGACGACCCGGACAAGCCGCGCTTTGCGAGCCTCCTGCCGGGCCAGCACATGGACGACGTCACGCTCGCCGACGCGTTCAAGCTCCTCTCGCTGCCGCGCGAACTCGGGCAGTCGCCGGATGGCACGCCGATCAGCGTCGGGCGCGGCCAGTTCGGGCCGTACGTGAAGTTCGGCGCCAAATACGCCTCGATCAAGGAGGACGACCCGTTCACGCTTACGCTTCCGCGCGCGATCGAGATCGTCGAGGCGAAGCTCGCGGCCGACCGCGAGCGCACGATCCTCGACTTCCCGGACAACGGCCTCCAGGTGTTGAAGGGCCGCTATGGCCCCTATGTCACGGACAGGAAGAAGAACGCCAAGGTCCCGAAGGACCGCGACCCCGCTTCGCTCACGCTCGAGGAGTGCCAGGCCCTCATCGCCGCCGCGCCCGAGCGCAAGGGCAGGTTCGGCCGCTTTGGCCGGCGTGCCAAGGCAACCGCCCCGGCAACGCCGGCGGTGGAGGCTGCTCCGGCTGCCAAGGCTCCGCGCGCGCGCCGCAAGGCGCCGGAAGCCGCCGCGGTCCCGGCGCAGCCCGTGAAGACGACGAAGCCGAAGGCCGCGAAGAAGAAACCCGCCGCGAAGAAAGCGGCCGCCAAGGATTCTCCCGCGGGAGCGTGAGCCATGGTTGACCGCGTCGCCGTGCGCGCATGGCTCGCCGCCCTCCAGGACGGACTGGTCGCCGAGATCGAGCGGGCGGATGGAACGGCGCGTTTCGGGCGCGACTGCTGGGAAAGACCGGGTGGCGGCGGCGGCGAATCGCGAGTGCTGAAGGACGGCGCGCTCATCGAACAGGGCGGCGTCAACTTCTCGGAAGTTTCGGGAGCAAGCCTGCCCGCCTCGGCAACGCACGACCGCCCCGCCCTCGCGGGCGCGCCGTTCTCGGCCATGGGCGTCTCGCTGGTGCTCCACCCGAAGAACCCGTACGTGCCCACGACGCACCTGAACCTGCGTTTCTTCATCGCGACGCCAGCGGGCGCGGAGCCTGCCTGGTGGTTTGGCGGCGGCTTCGACCTCACGCCGTTCTACCCGGTGCGCGAAGACGTGCTGCACTGGCACCGCATGGCCCGCGAGGCCTGCGCCTCCCTCCCGGGCAATTACGAGCAATACAAGGCCTGGTGTGACCGCTATTTCTTCCTGCCGCACCGCAACGAGACGCGGGGCGTCGGCGGCCTGTTCTTCGACGACTTGAACACGCCGTCCTTCGCAGATTGCTTTGCCTTCGCACGCGCTGTCGGTAATGTGTTCCCGAAAGCCTGGCTGCCGATCGCCGAGCGGCGCCGGGCGACGCCCTTCGGCGAGCGCGAGCGCGAGTTCCAGCTGCTGCGGCGCGGACGCTACGTGGAGTTCAACCTCGTCCACGACCGCGGCACGCTGTTCGGCCTGCAGACCGGCGGTCGCACGGAGTCCATCCTGATGTCGCTGCCGCCGCTCGCGCGCTGGGAATACGGCTGGACGCCGGAACCGGCATCTCCCGAGGAGGCGCTCGCGCGCGAGTGGCTTCGCCCGCGCGACTGGCTCGGCGAAACGTGAACTACCGGCACGGCTTCCACGCCGGCAATTTCGCCGACGTGATGAAGCACGTCGCGCTGGTCGCCGCGCTCGGCAGGCTCACCGAAAAGGACCGGCCGCTGTTCCTGCTCGAGACGCATGCGGGCCGCGGCAGCTACGAGCTCGCGGCGACGGGCGGCGAAGCCGCGACCGGCATCACGCGAGTACAGGCCGCGGGACTCGACAACCCGCATCCGGCACTCGCGCGCTATCTCGCGATCGTCCGTAGCATGAACGACGGCGACCGCCTCGGTACCTACCCCGGCTCGCCGGTGATCGCGGCCGGCTTCATGCGGGCGGACGACCGCGCTGCTTTCTGCGAACTGCTGACCGGGGAGGCGGACGCACTGCGCAGGCTGTTCCGGGGCGACGCGCGCGTCGGCGTCCACTGCCGCGACGGCTTCGAGGCGCTCGCGGCGCTGCTGCCGCCGCCGGAAAAGCGCGGCCTTGCACTGATCGACCCGCCCTACGAGGAGCAGGAGCGAGATTTCGAGCACGTGGCGGAAGCGCTCGTGGCAGCGGCGGCACGCTGGCCGCAGGGGGTTCTGATGGCCTGGTACCCGATCAAGCTGGGCGCGGTCGCAGGGCGGCTGCACCGCAGGATCGTGGATGCCGGCGTGCGGCGCGTGTTGGTCGCGGAACTGTGCGTGCACCCGGACGACTCGCGCGCAGGGCTGAACGGCTCAGGGCTCGTGACGATCAACCCGCCGTGGCGGTTCGCGGAAGACCTGCACCGGATCCTGCCGGTGCTGCTCCCCGTGCTTGCGCCGGACGGCGCAGGCCGTACGCGGGTCGCGCTGCTCGCCGGGGAGTGAAATGAAGGGGAAAGTCAAAGGGGACGCACCCCTTTGACTTTCCCCTTTATTTCCCCCAGTCCACGGCATCAATGACCTGCTGCGCCACGGCGTCGAGATCGGCGACGTCCTGGCCCACGACCGCGATCGAGCCGCGCGGTGCCGGCAGGACGACACCCGCAAAGCCCTGTTGCTCGAAGCGGATCGGCTTCGCGATCGAGCGATGCGAGAGAATGAGCACAGTGACCGGGCCTTCGGGCCTCTGCACGACAAGATGCGGCACGATGCGGCCATCGAAAGGGCAGCGCATCGCGTAGGTGACGTCGCCGGCGCCGCGACGCAGCCGCAGCCCGTCCGGCCCGAGCACCTCGTGCAGCGCTCCGGGCGGCAGCGGCTGCGTAGCCGCCAGTGAGCCAGGCTCATGCTGGACGTGCGAGACGACTTCGCGGGCGATTGCCGCGCGCGGGGCAACGACGATCACGACAACCGCTACCGCCACGCCTACCACCAGGCTCGCCGCGAGCGCGAACAACCGCGGGCGCCAGGCGCGCGGTGGTGCGGGCGCGGCGGCCGATTCCCGCGGCGGTGGATTCACCTCGAGTGCCCGCTGGATGAGCCCGTCCATCGCGCGCAGCTCGTCCTGGTGGCGCGCACAAGGCGCGCACTCGAGGCGATGCGCCTCGATCGCGGCATCGGCGGCGAATGGCTCGGCGCCGACGCGGCGCCTGAATTCAAGGCAGGTCATCATGCTTCGTGTTCCGGCGCGAGACCGAGCTGCTGGCGAAGACGCGCGCGCGCGCGGAACAGCCGGGTCAGCACGGCGCCCTGCTGCATGCCCATCATGTCGGCGATCTCCTGCGTCGAATAGCCCATCAGCACCTGCAGCACGAGCGGCTCGCGGTAATCCGCGTCGAGTCGGAAGATCTCCTCGCGCATCTGGCCTACGCGCTCGTCCTCGGGTGCGGCGAGCACGGCGGACTCGGCGGCGACGAGCGCGTCCACGTCCGAAAGCTCGAGGCGCTTCTTCTCGAAGCTGCGCGCGAACTCGCGCCGCACGATGGTGAGCAGCCAGGCCTTCGCCTTGCGCTCGTCGGCCAGCGCGCCAAAAGACTTCCACGCCCGCAGCATCGACTCCTGCACCACGTCCTCCGCAAGCCCCCGGTCTCGCCCCAGCCACCAGGCGAACCGCAGGAGGTCCGGCCGCAGGCTCTCGCACAGGTCTCCGAAACGCCGACGCCGGTCCGTTTCTCCATCTCCGCGGTTCATGTATAAAGACCGGCCATAGTCGCTGGTTATTTCCGGCCCATCGCGGGCCAATCTAACCCAGGAAGAGCCGCTTCAGGAGCCTGATGGGTCGCAAAGCCACAGGGAAGTTTCCGGGTACGCGCATGCGTCGCATGCGCCGCGACCCGTTTTCGCGGCGTCTCGCGCGCGAGACGAAACTCACCGCCGACGACCTCATCCAGCCCCTTTTCGTCATCGAGGGAAGCGCACGGCGCGAGGCTATCGCCTCGATGCCGGGCATCGAACGCGTCTCGGTCGACCTTCTTGTTGCCGAGGCGCAGCGCCTGGGCACACTCGGCATCCCGGCGATTGCCCTGTTCCCGGTGCCTGATCCGAAGACAAAGAGCGAGGATGGCCGCGAGGCCTGGAACCCGGACGGGCTCGTGCAGCGCGCTGTGCGCGCGCTCAAGAAGTCGGTCCCGGGTCTCGGCGTGATCACGGACGTGGCGCTCGATCCTTACACGACGCACGGCCAGGACGGCCTCGTCGATGCCGCGGGCCACGTGCAGAACGACGCGACCGTCGCGGCGCTGGTTCGCCAGGCCCGCTCGCAGGCGGCCGCAGGCAGCGACGTCGTCGCACCGTCCGACATGATGGACGGCCGGATCGGGGCGATCCGCGCGGCGCTCGAGGAAGACGGACGTCATGACACCCGGATTCTCGCGTATTCCGCCAAGTACGCCTCCAGCTTCTACGGACCGTTCCGGGACGGCGTCGGTTCCGGCGCCGCGCTCGGCAAGGCGGACAAATCGAGCTTCCAGATGGACCCCGCGAACAGCGACGAGGCGATCCGCGAGGTTGCGCTCGACATCGAGGAAGGCGCCGACATGGTGATGATCAAACCAGGGCTCCCGTATCTCGACATCGTGCGCCGCGTGAAGGACCGGTTCGGCGTGCCCACCTTCGTCTACCAGGTGAGCGGTGAGTACGCGATGCTCGCGGCCGCAGCGGCGAACGGCTGGACGGACGAGCGCAAGACGGTGCTCGAGAGCCTGCTCTGCATCAAGCGCGCGGGCGCCGACGGCATCCTGAGCTACTATGCCGGGCGAGCCGCGGGTTGGCTGCGCGGAGAGCGGGCAGAATGACAGGCAACTCCGGGCCGCAACGCTTCGTGCTCTTCGGGCATCCCGTGAGCCACAGCTGGTCCCCCTTCATCCACGGCATGTTCGCGCGCCAGTTCGACCACGTGGTGGACTACAAGGTCCAGGACGTGACGCCCGGCGGCTTCCGGCACGCGGTGATCAATTTCTTCGTCGCGGGTGGCGGCGGCGCGAACGTCACACTGCCGCACAAGCCCGCAGCGGCCGAGATCGTCAACGAGCTGTCGGCCCGAGCCGAACGCGCCCGTGCGGTCAACACCATCGTGCGGCGCAGCGCCACCGAGCTCTATGGCGAGAACACCGACGGTGTGGGCCTGGTCACCGACCTCATGCGCAACCTCGGCGTCACGGTCGGCGGCTCGCGGCTCCTGATCCTCGGCGCCGGCGGCGCGACGCGCGGCGTGCTCGCGCCGCTGCTCGAGCAGGAGCCCCGCGAGGTCCGCATCGCGAACCGCACGCCGGAACGGGCGCGGCAGCTCGCCGAAGAGTTCTCGGACCTCGGGGACATTTCCGCATCGGGCTTCGACGCCGTCGAGGACCGGCCCTGGGACATCGTGATCAACGCGACGGCGGCGAGCCTCGCCGGTGAGGTGCCGGAACTGCCACCGCGCGCCGTCGGGCGCGATACTGTCTGCTACGACATGGCCTACGGCCGCGGCGACACGGCCTTCATGCGCTGGGCGGCCGAACGCGGCTCGCAGCGCGCCTACAAGGGCTGGGGAATGCTGGTCGAGCAGGCTGCCGAGTCGTACCTGCTCTGGCACGGCGTGCGACCCGAAACCAAGCCGATCATGGGCGCACTGGACCGGCACTAGCGTCATGCGCGAAGGGGTCAGACCCCTCCGAGGTAGTCGTCCTTCAGGTTGACGTAATGCGCGGCGGATTCCGCGAGCCGCGCGATTTCCCCCGCCTCGAGCGCGCGCCGCTGCCGTGCCGGACTCCCGGTCCAGAGCGTGCGCGGCGGAACCTGGGTGCCAGCCGTCACGAGCGCGCCGGCGCCGATGATCGACTCCTCGCCGATGACTGCACCGTCCATCACGATGGCGCCCATGCCGACCAGGCAGCAGCGTCCGATGGTGCAGGCGTGCAGGATCACGCCATGGCCCACCGTGCAATCCTCGCCCACGACCAGCGGGATGCCGTCGCCGCCGGCCAGTCTGCTGCTGGCGACGTGCAGCACGCTGCCGTCCTGGATGCTGGTGCGCGCGCCGATCGAGATCCAGTTGACGTCGCCGCGCACGACGGCGCCGGGCCAGATCGAGGCGTCCTCACCGATCGTCACGCGGCCGATCACGGTCGCGGCCGGGTCGATCCAGGCGCCGCGCCCGATCACCGGCTGCCATTCGCGGTAGTTGCGCGTGTTCATCCGGGCAGCGTCACGAGCTCTTCCGCGCTGGTCGGATGGATCGCGACGGTGTCGTCAAAGTCGCGCTTGGTTGCGCCAAGCCGGAGCGCGACCGCGAAGCCCTGCAGCAGCTCGTCCGCGCCCATTCCGATCGCGTGCAGGCCGACGATTCGGCGCTCCTTGCCCGTCGTCACGAGCTTGACCTCCGCGCGGCGCCTGCGCGCGGTGATGCCGTGGTAAAGCGGCATGAAATCGTGGCGGAACACCTCGACTGTGTCGCCCCAGGCAGCACGGGCCTCAACTTCGCTCATCCCGACCGTGCCGATAGGCGGATGACTGAAGACGACCGTGGGGATCAGGCGGTAGTCAAGGTGCCGGTCAGGCAGACCGCCGAACAGCCGGTCGGCGAGACGGCGGCCTGCCGCGATCGCCACGGGCGTCAGCTCGGCCCGTCCGGTCACGTCGCCGATCGCGTGGATGCCGGCGATGTTCGTGTCCTGCTTCAGGTCGGTCACGACCTCCCCGTCCGGCCCCAGCGCCACGCCGGCCTCGACGAGGCCGAGGCCTTCGACATTCGGCTCGCGCCCGATCGCCCAGACGACGCAATCGAAGGGGCCGAGCGAGCGGCCGTCCTCGAGCCGGAGGACGAGCCCGCCTGCAGCACGCTCGAGCGCGACGGGCTGTGCCCGCTCGGCGATCTCGATGCCGTCGGCGCGCATCGCGGCCGTGAGGCGCTCGGAGAGCATCTGGTCGAAGTGGCGGAGCATCCGCTCCGCGCGGAACGCGACGGTGACGCGACTTCCGAGCGCGGCGAAGACGCCGGAAAGCTCGGCCGCGACGTAGCCGCCGCCCAGGATTGCCACCGCGGCAGGCCGCGACTGCAGCGCAAAAAATCCATCGGAGGTGACGCCCGCCTCCGCGCCCGGCACGGCCGGCACGCTCGGCCGGCCGCCGGTCGCGATGACGACGTGAGCAGCCGCGAGCGTCGCGCCGCCGATTTCGACGCGACCCGCACCCGCGAGCCGCGCACGTGCGCGGACCAGCGTCGCTCCGCTTGCCGCCAGGTTCTCGGCGTAGAGCCCGCGCAGCCGCTCGACGTAGGCGTCGCGCCTCGCCTTGAGCGCGGCCCAGTCGTGGCGCGCGCCTTCGAGCGTGAAGCCGTAGTCCGCGGCGTCGCCGAGCGCGTGCGCGACGTCGGCCGCGTGATACATCAACTTCTTCGGTACGCAGCCGACGTTGACGCAGGTGCCGCCCAGCGCGCCGGCCTCGGCGACGAGGACGCGCGCGCCATGTCGCGCCGCGCGCTGGGCGCAGGCGAGTCCCCCGCTGCCGCCGCCGATCACGACCAGATCCCAGGATTGCGTCATGCTTTTCCCGCGCGGCTGCCGCGAGGGCCGATGATATACTCGATCGCCTCATGACCTGGCTTCTCCTGCTTGCGCTCGCGGCGCTCGCCGCGGCCGTCGTGATGGCTGCGCGCCGCGGCCTGGGCGCGCTCCAGGACTCGCGTGAACGCGCCTGGGCGGCACTGGAAGCACAGCTCATCAAGCGCCAGGAACTGATGATCCGCATCGTCGGACTCTGCTCGCGGCTGATGCGCTACGAGCGCGACACGCTCGGACGCGTCTCCACCGCCGGCAGCGCAGTGCTCGCGGCGGCGCGGAACCGCAACATGCCAGCGCTCGCGGCCGCGGAGAAGTCGCACCACGCGGCGAGCGAAGTGCTGTTCCGGCTCGCCGCCAATTACCCGCAGTTCAGCGCCAGCAGCGCTTTCCGGGCGTTGCGCGAGCGCGCCGAGACCCTGGACGCGCGCGTGGCCGAGAAGCGCGAGCAGTACAATGACGCCGTGAGCATGCTGAACTTCCGCTGCCAGGCCTTCCCGTACAATCTGGTCGCACGCACCATGGGGCTCGAGCCCGCTGCATTCCTTTCCTGACCTTCATGCGCATCGCAACCTGGAACGTGAACTCCCTGCGCGTGCGGATGGAGCACCTCGGCCGCTGGCTCGCGGACAACGCGGTCGACGCAATTGCGCTGCAAGAACTGAAGCTCGCCGACGATAAGTTCCCGGGCGCGGACTTCGACGCCATGGGCCTGCACGCGGCGTTCTACGGCCAGAAGACCTACAACGGCGTGGCGATCGTCGCGCGGGGCGTGCCTGCGGAGGTGAGGACTGGCATTCCCGGCGACGCCGACCCGCAGCGGCGCGTGATCGCCGCGACGCTCGGACCGATCCGGCTGGTCAACGTATACGTGCCGAACGGCCAGGCCGTAGGCTCGGAAAAGTACACCTACAAGCTCGCCTGGCTGGAGCGGCTGCGTGGCTATCTCGCGACGCTGCTCGAGCAGCACGAATACCTGCTCGTGGCCGGCGATTTCAACATCGCGCCCGAGGACCGCGACGTACACGATCCCGCGGCCTGGGAGGGCTCCGTCCATGTGAGCGGACTGGAACGCGAGGCACTCGGCAAGATCGCCGCGCTCGGCATGGAAGACGTGTTCCGCCGCTTCGAGCAGCCGGACAATGCCTGGAGCTGGTGGGACTACCGGATGAACGCCTTCCGGCGCGACCGGGGCCTGCGCATCGACCTGATGCTTGCCTCCAGGTCGCTCGCCGCACGCTGCACCGCCTGCACGATCGACCGCACGCCGCGCACCTGGGAACGGCCGTCCGACCATGCGCCGGTCACGGCCACATTTGACATAAACTGAGACTCAGGATGTGATGCCGCGCATGTTGCCGACAGCAGAGCGGGTGGCCATCCCCTTACCGGGCGTAAAATCGAGCCCGGATTCGCCTTACAAGAGGGCCAGCCGCCCCGTGCCAAGGCCCTGCCGCCGCAGTGATTTCGACGTGACCGACACGGTCCAGGTCAGCTCGCCTGCTGCCGTGCGCGAGGCGGTCCTCGAGCTGTATTCGAGCACCTGGCCGGGCGCGCCGCGCGAGACGCTCGAGGCGGCGCTGCGCGACTTCGAACGGCTGTTCACCGGCCAGACGCCCGGTTACCTCGGCGTCGATACCGTCTACCACGACCTGCAGCATTCGCAGGACGTCGTGCTCGCCATGGCGCGGCTGCTGGCGGGTTACGAGCGCGGCCACCCTGACGGGCCGAAGCTCGGGGCGGAGCGCGGGGTGGTCGCGCTCATCACCGCCCTGTTCCACGATTCCGGCTACATCCGCGAGACGGGCGAGGCGGCGATCACGAATGGCGCGGTTTTCACGCGCAACCACGTTACGCGAAGCGCGCGTTTCATCGCCCGCTACCTGCCGGGCGCGGGGCTCGGCGACTGGGTGCCGGTCGCGACCCGCATCGTCCACTTCACCGGCTACGAAGTGCCGCTCGAGCTGCTGCGGGTCGCAGACCCGCGCGACCGGCTCGCGGGGCAGCTGCTCGGCACCGCCGACATGCTCGCGCAGATGGCGGACCGCTGCTACCTCGAGAAATGCCGCGACCGGCTATACGCGGAGTTCGTGCTCGGCAACGTCGCCGTGCACGCCGGCAGCGAGGGCGTGAAGGTTCTCTACGGCTCCGGCCTCGACCTGCTGCGCCAGACGCCGAAGTTCATTGCTTCGACGATCGAAAATCGGCTCGGCACCGCCTTCGGGCATGCGTACCGCCACGTCGAGCCGCTGTACGGCGGCGACAACCCGTACATGAACGCCATCCGCCAGAACGTCCAGTTCCTCGAGCAACTCACGCGCGGCAGCCGCTGGCCCATGCTGCGCCGAAACCCGCCGGTGTTCACCGTGGATGCAAACGCCATGGATGGCGTGCGCACGCTGCTAGTGCGGCACCTCGAACAAGTCTACGGAGCGCCGAAAGCGGCAGTCAGCGCGCGCTGAGGCGCGCCCAGCGCGAGCGCATGCGCGGCGGCGCGTCCACGTCGAGCAGGTAGCGCACGCGGATCGACGGCAGGCGCGCGAGGATCGCGGCCTCGCCTTCGACGCCCCCGGTCGCAATCGCTTCCGCGAGCAGTCGCGCACTCATGCGCGCAAGCGCTGGTGCGGCGACCGGCGCATAGGAAATGTGCCAGGGCTCGGGCTGCACGCCGCGGCCGCGGCGCGTGTAAGGGCGGTAGAAGCCGAAGCGCCGCATGTTGGCGCCGAGCCAGCCCGAGAGCGCCGCGAATGGGCCGCCACGGCGATATTCCTCGACCTCCAGCTTCGGCTGGTAGCCGCGCGCGATGACGGTCCCGTCCGCGACGTCGATGTCGCTGCCCCAGTGATGCCGGCTTGCGCCTGGCAGCGCGGACCAAAGCAGGATGGTCTCGACCCGGACATTGTCGTCGAGGGCCGCCATGTCCACCTGCCTGCCCCTGCGGTCGAGCGCGGGCCGCGCACCGCGGAACTTGGCGTTCCAGATAGAGCGCTGGCGCTCGAAGTCGCGAAACGAGGAGACCGGCACGAGGTCGAAGCCCGCGCGCGCCGCCGCCTTCCGCAGCGCGAGGAATGGCGCTACGGCAGCCGCGTGCAGCGTGCAACGCGGCGCCTCGAGCGCGACCAGATGGCCCCGGTCCCGGCCTGTAAGCTGCTTCCCGTTCAAGCGGCGTATGATGAATGCTTCCCCGGGGGGCCGCCAAGAGACCATGTCCGAATTCCTAGAACGGTACTGGCAGTTGCTCGCCTTGGGGCTGATCCTCGCCATCGGCGCCGCCATTGCCTGGCGCCAACAGCGGCGCTTCGCCGCCCCGTTCGCGGACATCCTGAAATCGGTCGAACGGCTCTCCGGCGGCGACTGGGTGACCCACGTTGAAGTGCCGCAGAGCCGCATCGGGCGGGCACTCGGCACGGCCCTCGAGCGGCTCCGGATCAACCTCTCGAACCACGCGGCGACCGGGCGGGCGCTCGACATCATGCTGGACAGCATGAACGACGCGGTGTTCGTGACTTCCCCTGACGGCCTCATCAAGCGGGTGAACCTCGCCGCCACGCAGATGCTCGGCTGGTCGCAGATGCAGCTGCTCGGCAGGGAACTCGCCTATGTGATCTCTGACCAGGATCGTCCGGCCTTCAACATCGAGCAGGCGACCAACGAGGTGCTCGAGCTCACGATCCGCACGCAGGCGGGGCAGACGATCCCGGTGTCGCTGTCCGGCTCCGTCATGTCCGCGGAGGACCCGCGCTTCCAGGGCTGCATCTTCGTCGCGCGCAACATCACCGAGCGCAAGCGCGCCGAGCGGCGCATCCGTTATCTCGCGCGCTACGACACGCTCACCAAGATGCCGAATCGCCTGCAGTTCCAGCACTCGCTGCAGCAGGCGATCGCGCGCAACCGCCGCTCCGGCCGCGAGCTCGCGCTCGTCTACCTCGACCTCGACCGCTTCAAGGAGGTCAACGACACCTTCGGCCATGCGGCGGGCGACCGGGCGCTCGAGATCCTCTCCGAACGCATGAACAAGAACCTGCCGCCTGACACGATGCTCGGACGCCTCGCGGGCGACGAATTTGCCCTGTTCATCGAAAATCTCCCCGCGGCAACCGACAACCGGTCGGCAGTAGGCGCGCTCGCCCGGGAACTGCTCGACGAACTCGGCCGCCCGTTCCACCTCGGCCAGCACGAGCTCTACGTGACCGGCAGCGCCGGAGTCGCGATGTGCCCGCGCGACGCCGACAACGTCGTGGACCTGATCCGCGACGCGGACGCCGCCATGTACTACTCGAAGCAGAACGGCGGAAACAGCCACAGCTTCTTCACGCCGGAGATGAGTGCGGCAGCCGTCGAGCGGCTGATGCTGAAGGCGAAGCTGCGTCGAGCCGTGGAACGCGACGAGCTGGTGATCATGTACCAGCCCAAGGTGGACCTGCGCGACGGGCGCGTGGTCGGCGGCGAGGCACTGATTCGCTGGCGACTTCCGGGACACGGCGACATTGCACCCGCGCAGTTCATCCCGCTCGCCGAGGAGTCGAACCTGATCCAGGAGATCGGCGAGTGGGTGCTGAAGCGCGTGGTGCGCGACTACCGCATCTGGCAGGAACAAGTGCCGAAGCCGGGCCGGATCTCGATCAACCTGTCGCTGAAGCAGCTTCGGCAGGCTGAGTTCCTGACGCGCTACCGCTCCGTGTTCGACGACGCCGGTGTCGCCCCTTCGAACTTCGAGCTGGAGATCACAGAGACCACCCTCATGACGGAAGCCGGCCGCATGGTCCGGCTGCTCGACGAACTGCATGCAATGGGCCTGCACCTGTCGATCGACGACTTCGGCACCGGTTACTCGTCGTTGTCCGCGCTGCAGCAGTTCCCGGTCGGCACGCTCAAGATCGACCAGTCGTTCGTTCGCCACGCGACGGTTTCGCGCGAGGACGCGACGCTGGTTCGCACAATCATCGAGATGGGCAAGAATCTCGACCTCAAGGTCGTGGCGGAAGGCATCGAGACGCAGCAGCAGCTCGACTTCCTGCGCAGCCGCGACTGTCACTACGGCCAGGGGCGGCTGTTCGGCGAGGCGATGTCAGCGGAGGACTTCCTGCAACTCCTGCTCGCGCAGGCCCGGGGCGAGCCGGGCTACGGGAAGTTGTTCGCGGAGGCCTGAGCCGGCGTTACGGCGGGGAGTCTCCCGCAGCCGCAGCGGAGTCCGCCTCGATCGCGGTGAGCGCTTTCGCGGCCATCTCGCGGGACACGCCGGCAAAGGCCGCTTCCAGCGCCGCGACCACCGACGTTTGCCGGTTTTCGACAACTTCCTCCCGGGCCGAAACCGTGAAGGACGCGAGCACGTGGGCGTCCGACAGACGACCGACCGCAGCCGAGAACTCCACCTGTGCGATGGGGAGGCCGCCGCCCGTGTAATCCGCCTCGAAACGGCGCACGTCGACCACCAGGGCGTGCGTCGCCCGGAAACGCCCCACGTCGCTCTGCACCGAGCGCAGCCGGCCCGAATCCTGGAAGCTCTCGACCAGCGCGGACTGCAGAATTCCCGTCAGCTCCCCGGCCCAGCGCGCACCCGCAAGGTAGTCGAGCCGGCTGCCGGGCCAGCGGCCGGCGATCCGGTCCCCGTTCAGGCCGGGAGCGGTCCGCTCGACGACGACCGACAGGTTCGCGGGCAGGGTCGCGCCAGCATCCAGCACGGGCGCGTCGAGACGGTAGATGTTAGGCGCCGGCGCCTCGTTCTTGAGCCCGCCGAAGCAGCCGGACGCCAGCGCGGCAGCCGTCGCGAGGATCAGGGTTCTCATGGCGGAATCTCCACGCCTGAAGGGGCTGGCCCGTAAATGACGCGCGACGGATCCCGCTCGAGGCTGCGGGTCAACGCGTCCACGCTGCGCATCGCGGTGCGGGCCTCCCGCATGAGCTGCTCGAACTCCGCCAGGCCCTGGCCCGCGAACCGGTCGAAGTTGCCCTGGTTCTCCGCGACCAGGCGGTCGATTCGAGCGGCCGTGACGGCGATCGTGTCGGCTACCTCGCGCAGGCGCATCGCGGACTCCTTGATATCCGCCCCACCAAGCTCGCCGAGTGCCGCCATCGTCGTCTCCATCTCGTTGGCCGCGTCCCTCAGATCGCTGAACATCGCCCGCGCCTCGGCGAGCTTGGTTGGCAGCTCCGAACTTGCGCGTTTCGCATTGGCCAGGGAATCGGATATCGAGGCAATATTCTTGTCCGAAAGCATCGCGTTGATGCGTTCGAGCGCCTCGCCGGCCTTGGAAATCACGTCCGGCAGGTTACTCACGAGCACGTCGAACTGGGACTGCTCCGACGGGATTACGGGATGCCTGAGGCTCGCGATGGTGACGCCCAGCGCCGAGCCCGGGCTACGCGGCCTCAGGTCCACGAACAGGAGGCCGGTCACGCCCTGCAGCGTCAGTCGCGCAACGGTGTCCCTGCCGATCGGCGCGTCGGCGTTGATGTCGGCCACGACGCGCACGCGTCGCGCGTCGCGCGGGTCGACGCCGATGTGCGCGACGCGCCCCACCACGACGCCGAGATAACGCACGCTGCTGCCCTCGGACAGACCGCTCACGCTCCCCTCGAAGTAGATCTCGTGGCGCTGCTGCTCGGCGGCATCGCCGGCGTTCGAGTACCAGAGCACGAAACCCACGCCGAGCAGCACGACGAGCAGTACGAAGGCGCCTACCGCGACGTAATTGGCTTCCCTATCCATCGTTCCGTCCCTGGCCTTGAGCGGCGCGACTGCGTTCGCCGTGGAAGTAGTCCCGGATCCAAGGATGCTCGTTGCGCACTATCTCGTCGAGCGTCCCGGTGATCATTTTCCCGTCGACGATCACGCCGATCCGGTTGCAGACCCGGTAGATGGTATCCAGATCGTGCGTAATCATCACTACCGTCAATGAGAGGCCTCGCTGCAGGTCCAGGACGAGCCTGTCGAAGGCGGCGGCGGAGATGGGATCGAGGCCGGAGGTCGGCTCGTCGAGGAACAGGATGGCGGGATCGAGGGCGAGCGCCCGCGCAAGGGCGGCGCGCTTGGTCATGCCGCCCGAGAGCTGGGCCGGGTACTTGGCGGCGTCGGCCTCCTCCAGCCCGACCATGCGCACCCTGAGCAGCGCGAGCTCGGCAATGGCCTCATCCGGCATCGGGAAGTGCTCGCGGATCGGCAGTTCGATGTTCTGCGCGACCGACAGCGAGGAGAACAGCGCGCCGCGCTGGAACATGACGCCGTAGCGCCGTTTCACCGACACCAGGTCGCGGTCCGGCTGCCGCGTGATTTCCGTCCCCTCGATACGCACCGATCCGGCGGCGGGCTTCTGCAGTCCCAGCATGGTGCGCAGCAGTACCGACTTGCCGCTGCCGGAGCCGCCCACGATGCCGAAGACCTCGCCCGGTTCTATGTCCACGTCGAGCCCGTCGTGCACGACCTGGGTGCCGAAGCGGTTGACAATGCCGCGCACCTGGATGACCGCGGCCATCAGATGTCGAGTTCCATGAATATCACCGCGAAGATCGCGTCCGCGAATATCACGAGGAAGATCGACTGTACGACGGCGACGGTCGTGAGGCGGCCGAGCTCGCGCGAGGACGTGCGCACCTGCATGCCGCGGAGCGTCCCTACCAGGGCTATGAGCAGCGCGAACACCGGCGCCTTGATGATTCCAACCCAGAACGTGTAGTCGCTGATGGAACCCTGAACGCGATCCACGTACTGGCCAAAGGGGATGTCGACCAGATACCAGGACAGGATCGCGCCGCCGGCGAGGCCCATGGCGTCAGCGACGATCGTGAGCGCGGGCAAGGCGATGACGAGCCCGAGGATCCGCGGCAGCACCAGTACCTCGACCGGGTCCATGCCCATGGCGCGCAACGCGTCCACCTCGTCGTTCAGCTTCATCGCGCCGATCTCGGCGGCGAAAGCGCTGCCCGAACGTCCGGCGACGATGATCGCGGTCAGGAGCACACCGAGCTCGCGCAGGACGGAAACGGTAATCAGATCGACTACGAATATCTCGCCGCCGAACTGGCGCAGCTGCTGCGCGCCGATGTAGGCAATGATCACCGCGATCAGGAACGCGATAAGGGACACGATCGGCACGGCGGTCAAACCCGTCTCGTACACGTGCCGGGCGACGGACGACAGCCGCAGGCGCTTGATGCTCGACAGGGCGCGGCCCAACCCGGCCGTGATGACGCCGACAAATCCGAGGATGTCCAGCGCCCCTTCTCGCGCCTGGACCGCCGCCCGGCCGACCCCATGCAATGCGCCCGCGAGTGCCGCACGCTGCGGTGCAGCGCGCGGAGATTCCGCGGGCTCTCCCTCCATCGTGCGGTCGATGAAGGCCAGAAGATCCGGCCGCCCGGGCTCCCAGCGGGCGCGCGCGCCGTCTGCGCGGCAGGCGGATTCGAGGCGCCAGAGCTGCCAGGCGCCGGAGAGGTCGAGGGTCTCCATGCCGGAGGCATCGAACACGTATTCGCCGACGACGCGCGGAACCCTGTCCGGTCCGGCACGCAGCGCACCGACCTCGGCAACCGTCCAGCGGCCGTGGATACGCACGCGGGTTCGCCCGCCTTCATCGCTGACCTCGAACGGCATGCAGCCTCCCGCAAGCTCCGGGCGATGCTAACAGGTGATAATGCGCGGCGGAGGCGCCCACCTGGAAAACAGCGTTCTGGAAGACGTACTGCTGCTGCTCATGGCGACGCTCGTCGTCGTCGTGGGCCTGCGGCGCCTGCGCCTGCCGGCGATCCTCGCCTTCCTGCTGGTCGGCATGGTGGTCGGCCCGCACGCCCTCGGCTGGGTGGAGGCGACGGAGACTACCTCGACGCTCGCCGAGTTCGGCGTGGTGTTCCTGCTGTTCGCCCTCGGGCTCGAGTTCTCGCTGCCGCGCCTGATCGCGATGCGCGGCGAGGTGTTCACGCTCGGCGGGCTGCAGGTGTTCGGCACGACGGCCGTCGCCGGCGCCGTCGGCTGGGCACTCGGGCTAGCGCCGCCGATTGCGATCCTGCTCGGCGGCGCGGTCGCGATGTCCTCGACCGCGATCGTGCTGCGCCAGCTGACCGAGCAGGACGAGCTCAATCGGACGCACGGGCGGCTCGCCTTCGGCGTGCTGTTGTTCCAGGACCTGGCGATCGTGCCCTTCCTCGCGCTCGCGGGCGTGCTCGGCGCACCGCAGGAGTCCTACACCACGTTCGAGATCACGCTTGCGCTCGGCAAGGCGGCGGTCGCGCTGCTCATCGTGCTCGCCTCCGGGCGCTGGCTCCTCCGTCCGCTGTTCCACGAGATCGCGACGAGCAACTCGCCGGAGCTTTTCACCTTCGCCGTGCTGTTCGTAGCGATCGGAGCGTCCTGGGCGACCCACGCCGCCGGGCTTTCGTTCGCGCTGGGCGCGTTCCTCGCGGGGATGATGCTGGCGGAAACGGAGTACCGCTACCAGGTCGAGGCGGGCATCCGGCCGTTCCGCGACACGCTGCTCGGGCTGTTCTTCGTGACCATCGGCATGAAACTCGACGTGCCGGAGCTGCTCGCGCACCTGCCCGTGGTGCTCGCGCTGCTGGCAGGACTGCTGCTGGTCAAGGCGATGATCGTGATACTGGCGGCGCGGCCATTCGCGGGCCAGTGGTTCAAGGCGCTGCGCACAGGGCTGGTGCTTTCGCCGGGCGGCGAGTTTGGCTTCGCGCTGATCGCGCTACTGCTCGACAACCGGCTCATCGGCGCGGCGTTCACCCAGCCGCTGCTGGCCGCAATCACGCTCAGCATGCTGATAGCGCCCATCCTGATCCGGCACAACAAGCGCATCGCACGCGCGCTCCTTCGCCAGAGCGGGCCGGCGGCGTCCGGCCTCGAGCGCCTCGAGGCCGCGAACCAGGCGCTGGCCCGGCGCGAGCACGTGATCCTCTGCGGCTATGGCCGCGTCGGGCAAAACGTCGCGCGCGTGCTGGAGACCGAGGGCTTCGAGTTCCTCGCCATGGACCTCGACCCGGTGCGTGTGCGCGCGGCGCTCGCCGCCGGCGATGCCGTGATCTACGGTGACGCCGCGGATGAGGGCGTGCTGAAGTCCGCGGGTCTCGAGCGCGCGAACGCTGTCGTCGTGACCTTTTCGGACGCGGCTCGATCGCTCGCGATCGTGCGCGCCATCCGGCGCAGCCGGGAGGAGTTGCCGATCCTGGTGCGGGCGACGGACGACACGCACCTCGAGGAGCTGCTTGCCGCCGGTGCCACCGAGGTGGTTCCGGAAACCCTCGAGGCGGCGTTGACGCTGGTCTCGAACGCGCTGCACATGCTGCAGGTGCCACCGTCGCGCGTGATCAGGGCGATCGGTGAAATCCGCCGCCAACGCTACAAGACGCTGCGCTCGGTGATCCGCCGCGACCCGGCCGGGCCCGCGGACGAACCGGACAGCTTCCGGGAGGAACTGAACACGGTCGTGCTGCCGCCGGGCGCCTGGTCGATCGGCCGCAGCATCCAGGAGATCCGCGATCGCGGCGCCGAGGTGTCATTCACCGCCGTGCGACGCGACGGCATCGTCGGCCGCGATCCCGACTCGGACATGAAACTGCGCGAAGGCGACATCGTCGTGCTGTTCGGCACGCCGGAGGCGCAGGAACACGCAGAAGCGGTCCTTCTCGCTGGATAGAAGGTCAGGGTGCTGCGAGTGTCATTGCGGCGCACGCGGGATCCGGCGGGGTTCCTCGCTCGCTAACGCGGCCGGAACTTTACGCGTTTGCTCGCGAGGACCCCGCCACCTCGCGTGCGCCGCAGAGAGTCCCGAAGCGTCTGCGCTTCTATTCTACGGGAAGTCTAGGTCGACGCTGCCCGAGCCGGTGTCGATCACGCCGCGGTGTACGCCGTCCCGCATGCGCACGGTAGTGACGCCCTTGGACTCGCGGACGCTGGCGCCGGGTGCGTTGACTTCCACGCCGCCACTGCCGGTATCGATGCGCAGCTCGAGCGACGGCTGGGCCGACGAGCGCAGGCGCACGCTTCCAGATCCGGTATCGATGTCCACGCTTTCCAGCGCGGAGAAATCGCCCTCGATGCTGGCCCCGCCGGAACCCGTATCGATATCGAGGCTGCGCACTTCGCTGAGACCGCGCCCCTTCACGGAGCCCGATCCGGTGTCGGCGAGCAATGGACCGGAGAAGTCTTCGACTTCGACGCTGCCCGAGCCCGTGTCCGCGGATACACTGCCTTTGCCCCGGGTTATATCGACCGCACCGGAACCGGTGTCGGCCGAGATCTCGCATTCGCAGTCCGTGATTTTTACCGAGCCGCTGCCGGTGTCGGCGACCACGCGCCCGCGATGGCCGCTGACGATGACCTCACCGCTGCCGTTGTCGAGCTCGACCTCGCCCTCCCCGCCCGTGGAGCTCAGCAGGCCGCTGCCGCCGTCGAGGCGCAGCGTGCCCGAGTAACCCTGGGCGATTGCGTCACCGAAGGCGTTCTCGACGTCCAGCTTCGCGCCGGCGGGCGCGCGGATCAGCAGGTCGACGCGCACCGCGGGCGCTTCGCCCGGCCTGCCGACCAGCCGGATGCGCTCGCCCAGGTGCTCGACGTAACTCACCGACCACCAGCCGACGGCGCCGCGTTCCGAATAGATCTTCGGAAAATGCTCGCGCGGCAGGCGCACATCCACGCGCGAACCCGGGCCGACATCCGAAGTGCGGAACTCGACCAGGCCGACAAGTCGATCGGCCTCGACCTGCGACGGCGCCTCGATCGTCGTCGTCGCCGTGACATGAAAACCCGGCGCCGTGCCACGCTCGACACGTACGGTGCCCGTCAGGTTGCGCACGGTCAGGCCCGCGTTCGACTCGGGCTTGAATTGCCAGGCGCGCGTCGCGGTCGCACTCGCGGCCAGGGCAGGGAGGCTTGCCGCGAGCAATGCGAGTGCGACGGCGGCGCGGGAAAACATGTGCATCGATCGATCTCCGTCAGGAAGGACCAGGGTTCAGCTCAGCTCGTCTCGTCGCGGTAGCGGCGGACCCACATGGCCCCGGCGAGCAGCAGCGCAGCGGCGACCAAACCAATCCAGAGGTCGGGCGCGGCGTAGAACTCGCGCAAGCCCCCGATGAGGTCCACGTTGCCGATCTTCTCGAGCTCGCCGTCACCGTCACCCGTCCCACCCCCGGACCGCGCGCCGAGCAGGCTATAGAGGCCGAACAGCCGGTCGGTGATGAAGTCCCCAACGTACTCCGAGCCGACCACCGCACGCTCGCCGACCCACAGCCCCACCGGCGGCAGCACCGCCCAGAGGAAGGGGCCACGCGGCGCCCAGGCCGAGGCCAGCATCAGGTAACTGATGATCGGCGCGTACCAGAGAATCGCGGTCACGCACCACAGGAACGCGATGCCAAAGCCCCCGAACAGTGCCTCGGGCTGCCACATCAGGCCGCCCGGCAGCCCGCTGAGCGCAAGCCGTGCGGAGCCGCCCGCCGCGACCAGCAGTTGCGCCACCAGCGAGGCCGCGAGCGCAATGACCGGTATCAGGATCGCCGCGACGGCGAACTTAGACAGCACGGACTCGGCGTCGGAGATCGGCAGCGACTTCCAGAACAGCACGGAACGGTCGCGCCGGTCCGAATACAGCGAATCGAGCGCGTAGAAGAAGGCGACGATGCCCAGCACCATGTCCATCACGAGTGCGAGTCCCGCGTAGACCAGCACGAGCAGCTTCACCTGCAGCGCGTGCGGGGCCTGGCCGAACATGACGTCGTCGTGCATCTCGCCGATCGGGCCGAGGTGGACTTTTCCGGTCAGGATCAGGACCACGAGGCAGCCGATCACGATCATCGGGGCGACCCAGATCGCCTTGTGCTCCCAGACCTCGCGGCGGACCAGCCACAGGAAACGGTTCATGCGCGTGCTCCCTGGATCACGGCGACGAACAGGTCGGCAACCGACGGCACGCCCACTTCGCCGAGGCGCTCGAGCTGTGCGCGGTCGGCGCCGCGGAACAGCATGTGCGTGCGGCCGAGGCCCTGGCGCTCGGCGATCGGCTGATGGCTGCGCGCGGCGGCGAGGTGTTCGGGCCGGACCGACACCTGCGCGTACTGCTCCTGCACTTCGTCCATCGCCGCGTCGAGCACAATGCGCCCGCGATCGATAAACAGGAGGTCCGTCAGGATGTGCTCGACCTCCTCGACCTGGTGTGTCGTGACGAGGATGGTGCGCTGTTCGTCGAAATACTCGTTGAGCAGCGTTTCGTAAAACTGCTTGCGCATCAGGATGTCGAGGCCGAGCGTCGGCTCGTCGAGGACGAGCAGCTTCGCGTCGATCGCCATGACCAGCGCGAGGTGAAGCTGCGTCACCATGCCCTTCGACAGCTCCCTGACGCGGCTCGTCTTGCGCACGTCGCTGCGCGAGAGGAACTGCTCGCAGACCTCGCGCCGGAATCTCGGGTGCGTCGCCGCGACGAAGTCAATCAGCTGGCTGACGCGGATCCAGCGCGGCAGCACCGCGACGTCGGCGATGAAGCAGACGTCCTGCATCAGACGGTGCCGCTGGCGATACGGGTCGAGGCCGAGCACCGAGAGCTCGCCATCGATGCGGGTGAGGCCGAGCATGGCCTTCAGCGCCGTCGTCTTGCCAGCGCCGTTCGGGCCGATGAGGCCGACGATTCGCCCGGACTCGACGCGGAAGTTGACGTCGTCCAGGGCCCGCGTCGAGCCGAAACTCTTGCCGAGCCCGCGCGCCACGATCAGCTCACTCACGCCTGCTCTCCTCGTCTTCGTCCGCGTCGTCTGCTGCGTCGTTGCGCACGGCCGTCAGCGACGAAGCCGGCGCGGGTGGAATCCGGTCAAGCTTGTCCAGCAGCTCTTTTGGCTCGAAGCCGAGTCGCTGGATGCGGCTCGCGATCTTTGGCCACTCTTCCTCGAGGAACAGCTGGCGCTCGTCTTTCAGGAGAGCGCGCCGGGCGCCCTCGGTCACGAACATGCCGCGTCCGCGGCGCTTCTCGACGAGACTCTCGTCGACCAGTTGCTGATAGCCCTTCAGGACAGTGAGGGGATTGAGGCGGTACTCGGCCGCCACGCTGCGCACGGACGGCAGCGGGTCGCCGTCGTTCAACACGCCTTCCAGGATCATCGCCACCACGCGGTCGCGCAGTTGGCGGTAGATCGGCAGGCTGTCGTTCCAGTTGGTGTCCATGGTTTTTGCCGAAGTGAGCTAGCCCGCTACCAGACTACTTTAGCAGAGCACCTGGGGAGCCCTTGCGGGCTCCTCAGAATCCCGCGCTGATGGACGGCGTGGGCAGCAGCGCGGCCTGGTCGTCCGTGGCCACCATCTGCGCGACGCGCTTGGCGACCACCACGATCTCCGGCAGCTGCGTGGCCGCGAACTGGGTGGCGGCTTCGCGCTTCGCGACGACCATCACTTCCGGCAGCTGGGCAAGCGCTGTGGCGCCGTCGAGCGCCGTCAGCTCACCAACCTCGACCATGCCCCTGGGGGCCGCGGCCAAGTGGGCCTGATCCATGACGAGGCCGCCGAACGAGACGATGGCAACCGCCGCCACTGCACTGAAGGTCTTCCGGGTGTTCTCTGCAACCATCGTGAACATGACTTTCTCCTTTCCTTTCTTTCCTGGTCCGATGTACTGATGTGCTCTTCTGGTGTTGTAGTTGACTACAACACCCACTCCAATGCAAGGGGTTTTCATGAAAAGAATTCGGGATGCCGCGCTTTCCAAGATTAATCAATTAGTTAGACAAGAAAAAATTCTGTTTCGAGGGCTCGCGCAGGCTAATCCCGGCGATCGGGGCCTGCTTTTCGCGCACAACCGAACACTTTTCCGCCTCCTCCAGCGTTCAAGAAACCGCCCGCCCCTTCCGGGTAGAGTGACCAGCGATGGGAGGAGGCGACGCCGACGCGCAATTGATGCTGCGTTACGCCGCGGGCGACGCGCGGGCATTCGATGAGCTGTATGCGGCCCATCGGCACGGCCTCTGGCGCTTCATCCGCCGTTCGGTGCAGAACGCGGCGGCGACGGACGACGTCTTCCAGGAATGCTGGTCGCGGGTCATCGCCCATCGTGAGAACTACCGGCCGGAGGCACGCTTCGCGACCTGGCTGTATCGCATCGCCCATAACTGCTGCATGGATCACTGGCGCAAGAGCGGCCGCCGCGCGACGCGCGAGACGGAGGATGACGATGCGGTCGCCGCCGCTCCGGACGAGGCAAACCCGGAACCGCTCGCCGCTGCGCTCGAAGGGGAAGCCGGCGCGCGGCTTGCGGCGGCGATCGAGCGGCTGCCGGAGGAACAGCGGGCCGCGTTCCTCCTATACGTTGAAGGCGGGCTCAGCGTGGCCGAGATCGGCGAGACCACGGGCGTGAACCCGGAAACCGCGAAGAGCCGCCTGCGCTACGCCGTGGGGCGGCTCAAACAGACGCTAGGCACAGAAGTACCGGACTGAGGACATGGAACGACCCGACGAACAAGCACCCTTCCCGCGGGAACCGTGGCAACGGCTCCTCGAGGATTCCGGCGATGGCCCGCCCGAGACGACGGAAGCACGCATTCGCGCCAACGCGCGCCGCGACCTCGCGCCCCAAGGCCGGCGCTGGTGGCTGCCCGCCTCGCTCGCGGCGAGCTTCGTGCTCGCCGTCCTGATCGTGCAATCCGAGTTCGGCACCATCCGCCGCGCGCCGGTGACCGAGTCCGACCGCACGGGCGGCGAGGCGATGGAAGCCGGGATCATCGACCGCAAGGAAGGACCCGAAGCCCGCGAGGCGGGCGAGGCGGCGGCCGCAGCGCCGGCGCGCCGCAAATCGTCCGCACGGCAGGAGGCCGCACCGGAAGACTACGGCTACCTCGATGAGGAGACCGGGTCGGACGAAGCGGGAATCGGGCCGCGCGTCGGCGGGCCCGAACACGAGCTGCGGGCCGCCAGCGAACTGTCAGCCGAATCCGCACCCGCGAGCGTGGTCAGCGACCTGCCCGATGCCGCCGCTGATGCCGCGTCGCCGGCAACGCCGCCGACGCCGGAGTCCTGGTTCGCGGAAATACAGAAGTTGCGCGCCGCGGGGCGCAGCGAGGAGGCCGAACGGGAACTCGAGCGCCTGCGCAAGGCCTTTCCGGGCTGGCTCGAACAACAGGCCGAGAACCTCAAGAAGGAAGAGCGGCGCTAGCGCCTCACTCCGACTCGAGTCGTTTCTTGCCGTCCTGCAACTCGCGCTTCTGCGCGGCATCGACGGCCGGGTAGCGCGGATCGATGGACTCGAGCGTCTCGACCAGGATGCGCGCCACGGCCGAGCGCATGTAGTCCTTGTCGTCCGCTGGTATCGCGTACCAGGGCGCGTACCGGCGCGAGGTGGCGCGCAGCAGGTCTTCGTAAGCGGACAGGTAGTCGCCCCAGCGCGCACGGTCGTCCAGGTCGCCGAGGCGGAATTTCCAGTTCTTCTCCGGGTCCTCGATGCGTTCGAGCAGGCGCTTCTTCTGCTCCTTGCGCGAGACGTTCAGCCAGAACTTCACGACCACGGTGCCGTTGCGGGCCAGGTGCTGCTCGAACTCGCGGATCGATTCGAAGCGGGCTTCCCAGAAGCCCTTGCCGCCGGCGTCCGGGAGGTTCTGCGACGCGAGCGCGCCTTCGTGCACGCGCACGACCAGGACTTCCTCGTAGTGACTGCGATTGAAGACGCCGATCTTGCCGCGCTCCGGGAGCCGCGTCGCGACCCGCTGCAGGAAGTCGTGGCGCAGCTCGAGCTCGCTCGGCCGCCCGAATGCGTGCACGCGAAACCCGGCCGGGTTCACGCCCGAGAAGACCTTGCGGATGGTGCTGTCCTTGCCGGCGGCGTCCATCGCCTGGAACACCGTCAGGAGCGCGAAGCGCTGGTCTGCGAACAGCCGGCGCTGGAACTCGTCGAGTTTCGCGACGCTCTCCTTGAGCTCCGCTTCCAGCTTCGCCTCCGAGCCAGCGCCTTTCGGCGGGTCGGTGTCGAGATCGCCGATCCGGAAACCGCCGTCGTACGGAACGCGATGCCGCTTCGAGAAGTCGATCATCGCGGCGCGTCCCCCGAGCCCCGGAGGCGAACAAAAAGCCACAGGCCCGCTCCGATGACCGCGAACACCGAGCCGCTCGAGATCGTCGGCAGCCAGCCCAGGCGATCGATCATGAGCCCGATCAGCGGTGCGAGCAGACTCGGCAGGTTGCCGCCCAGATTCAGGACGCCGGACGCGCTCATGGTGTTTTCGCCGGTCGAATAGGTGACCGCCACCCAGTAGGCCGTATCAGTGAACAGCACGAAGCCGAAGCAGAGTGAAAGCATGGCGACCGCCACGTAGGCATCAGTCGCAAAGGCGCCGGCCAGCATGAATATCGCGACCAGCAGCATGCCGGTCATCGCCGTCACGCGGCAACCGATGCGTGCCCCGAAGCGCCGGCAGAGGTGATCGCAGACCACTCCGCCTACGGCAGTCAGCACGGCCCCGCTGATGAACGGCAGCGCGTACAGGACGCCGCCCTCGAGCATCGAGAAGCCGCGCTCCTCGACGAGATAGATGAAGAGCCACTGCGAGAACATGAAGAACACGTAGTTCATGCAGAAGTAGCTGGCCGCGAGGATGAGCACGTCGCGCTCGAGCAGCGCCTTGCGCCACGAGCCGGGCGCCGCGGCCTCCACTTTCGCACGGCCGCGGTCGATGAAGGCGATCTCCTCGCGCGTGATCGCCGGATGCTGCACGGGCAGGTCGCGCGCGTACCAGTACCACCAGATCCCGACGGCGACGCCGAATGGCGCGAGGATGTAGCAGGCCTCGCGCCAGCCATAGGCGACGATCAGCGCGGTCACGATCGGCCCGAGCGCCGCCTGGCCGAGCGAAAGGCCCGAACTCGTCAGCGCAAGTGGCAGCGCCCAGCGACCGGGCGGGAACCACGCCTCCACGGTGCCAGCGGTCACCGGGAAGATCGGGGCCTGGGTCGCGCCGAGCAGCAGTCGGACCGAGACTAGCGCGACCATTGCGCCCGCCGCGGAGGCCGCCATCAGCCCGGGCGCGAACCCGGTCAGCCAGGTCAGCAGGCCCCAGGCGATGGTCAGGAACCCGAGCGCACGACGCGTACCATAGCGCTGGCCGAAGATGCCGCCCGGGACCTGCAACAGCGTGTAGCTGAGACTGAAGCTACCGAGGATCCAGCCGAGCTCGGCGGACGTGAAGCCGAACTCCGCGCGCAGGCTCGGCGCCGCGACCGAGAGCACGTTGCGCAGGGCGTAGTTGACGAAGCTCACCAGGAACAGCACCGCGAGCACGCGCCAGCGAACCGGGATCCTGCGCTGCATGCGTTCTAGTACCTCATGAGGTCAGGCCGCGCCGCAAGGCACGGTCCCGTTTCAGGTCGGCGAGGATGCGCTGCGCCGCGTTGTATCCGGGCGCGCCCGTGACGCCGCCGCCCGGGTGCGTGCCTGCACCGCAGAGATAAAGCGCCGGGACCGGGGATGCGTAGCGCGCGTATCCCGGCACCGGTCGCATGAAGAAGAGCTGGTCGGGGCGCAGATCGCCATGGAAGATATTGCCCTCGGTGATGCCGAAGGTGCTCTCGAGGTCGGCTGGCGTGTAGAGCCGCTGCGCGACCACGGAGCGGCCGACCGCAGGTACGAAGCGCGTGATCTGGCGGATGAGCTGCGCCTCGAGCCGCTCGCGCTCGAGACTCCAGTCCGAACCCGACAGCGCGTACGGCAAGTACTGGATGAAACAGGTCATCACGTGCCGGCCCGGCGTCGCGAGCGAGTCGTCGATGAGCGACGGCACGAGGCAGTCGATCCAGAGCTCCTCGGCGACGCGGCCTCGGCGCACCTCGCCATAGGCGGCCTGCGCACCATCGAGCCACGGCACCAGCGTGAACTGCGCGCGCCGCAGGAGGTTCGAGCCCGGCTCCTCGTTCGCAAGCCGCGGCTCCTCGGAGAGCACCAGGTTGAACTTGCCGCAGGGGCCATCCATCTTGATGCCGGCAATGCGCGCACGGAATTCCGGGTCGAGCGCCGATTCCGGGACGAGCTTCAGGTAGGTTCGCTTCGGGTCGGCGTTCGACACCACGAGCGCGGCGTCAATCGTGCTCCCGTCGGCAAGCACGACGCCGGTCGCGCGGCCGCCGGCAATGCGCACCTCGGCGACTTCCGTGCCGGTCAGGAGTTCGACACCGGCGCCCCGGCAGGCCGCCGCCATCGCCTGCGTGATCGCGCCCATGCCGCCCATCACGTGGCCGACGAAACCCTGCTTCGATTCGGCGCCGCCACCGAGCAGGTGGAACAGCAGACCGAAAAGCGTGCCCGGATCGTAGGGCCCGCCATGCTTGCCGTAGAGGCTGTTCGCGAGGATGAGTGACTTGAGGTGCGGCGAGGCGAGCGTACGGTCGAGAAACTCGCCGAGGCTGCCGGTCGCGAACGCGAGCAGCTCCGGGATCTCGCGGTTGCTGAGGCCGCGGAACTTCAACGCGAAGCCGAGCAGGTCGGAAAGGCCCGCCAGGCCCTCGCGCTGCATGTCCGGCGGCGCCTGCATGAACATCGGCTCAAGGTGACGCGCGAGCCCCGCCAGCCGGCCTTCCATCGCCAGGAAAGCCTCGCAGTCCGCCGGCGCGAACCGCTCGAGCAGGGCCCGCATGCGCGCGTGATCGCTCCACCAGGGAAGCACGACGCCGTCGGGCATAACCGCCTGCACCGTCGGCTCGGCGGCGATCATGCGCAGGCCATGCGCATCGAGCGCGAGGTCGCGGATGACCTCGGGCCGCAGCATGCTCGCCATGTAAGACGCAGTAGAGACACGACAGCCGGGCGCCCTCGTCGCGTCGATCTCCTCGGTCACGGCGCAGCCACCGAGAATCTCGCGGCGCTCCAGCGCGATGACGCGAAGGCCGGCACGCGCAAGATAGAATGCGGTGGTGAGCCCGTTGTGCCCGCCGCCGATCATCGCGACGTCATAACGCTTCGCTGTCACGTCCAGGCAACCCTCACAATGCAGGTCCCGGCACGATCGGCGACCCGTCGAAAAACCGGCTGAGACGGAACCGCCGGAGCTGCTCCGGGTCCGCCGTCCCGCTCACCATGTCCGCGATCAGTTTACCGGCGCCGGGGCCAATGCCGAAACCGTGGCCGCTGAATCCGCTCGCGACGTAGAAATCGCCGATCGAATCGATGGGCGCGATGAAAGGCAGGACGTCCGGGGACGCCTCGATCATGCCGCCCCAGGCCTCGATGAATCCCGTACCCGCGATCTCCGGCAACCAGGCGTCGAGGGCGGCACGCATTTCACGCAGTTCGCGCGCCACGGGTTTCGGGTCCAGCACGCGCTCGCGCTCGAATGGCGACTGCCCGTCCAGCGCCCAGCGCGAAGGCGTCGCGAGCGCACGGAAGAAGTCCCGGCCGAACGAGAAGCGGATGGACTCGGGACTCGCCCGCAGTGCCGGCAGGAATTTGAAAGCCTCGCGGAAACTTGCGGGAACCAGGGAATGCACGGAGGCGTGACCATGCGCGACGGTGTAGCCGCCGTCGGCGCGCCTGCGGATCGCGAGTTCCGGCGACCAGACCTGACCCTCGAGCAGCTTCGGCGCCGGCGCGAGCCGCGCGACCGTGTTTACTACCTGCAGCTGCGGCACGTGGATGCCGAGCGAGCCGCAGAAGAGGCGCGTCCAGGCGCCGGCGGCGCAGACGACGGCACGGGTCGCCACGCGGCCGTGCTCGGTCACGACCGCCGAGACGCGACCGGCCGCCGTCTCGATGCCGCGCACTGCCGCGTGGCTCAGGACGCGGGCGCCCGCGCGCGCGGCGCCCCGGGCGATGGCGCGCCCTGCGCGCGAGGGCTCGGCCCGCCCGTCACTCGGGGTGTAGAGCGCACCCACGAAACGGTCGCCGGCGACAAAAACCGTCTGCAACTCCCGGCCGGCGATGACGCGCGTGTCCAGGCCGTACTCGCGCGCGACCGCGAGCCACCCGGCGAGCCCGGCGAGTTCCGATTCGTTCTCCGCGAGGTACAGCGTGCCGCCCTGGGTGAAGCCGACGTCCTCGCCGAGCCGCGCGGGGAGTTCCTTCCAGATCGCGAGGCTCTGCATCATGAGCGGCAATTCGACCGGCGAGCGGCATTGCTGGCGCACCCAGCCCCAGTTGCGGCCCGACTGCTCGCCGGCGATGCGGCCCTTCTCGAACAGGGCGACGGAGATGCCCGCCTGCGCGAGGAAGTACGCGGCCGAGGCGCCGACGATGCCGCCGCCGATGATCGCAACGTCCGCGGCCTCGGGCAGCGGGTTGTCGGCAGCGTGGAAGGCGAACTCGTCGTTCTCGCCCGGATGGATCTGCGCCTCGCCCGTCACGGGAAGCGATCGCTGCGGTGGACGACGTTGCCGTCGAAGATCGTCATCAGGCAGGCGGCATCCTTGATCGCCGCAATCGGCGCCGTATAGAAGTCGGTGTCCCAGACCGCGACGTCGGCGCGCTTGCCGGGCACGAGCGAGCCGGTGATGTCGTCCATGAAGGTCTGGTGCGCGGCCCAGATCGTGAAGGAGCGCAGCGCCGCGTGGGCGTCCACGGCCTCCGCGCGCCCGAAGGGGTCACCGCCGTAAACGCCGAGCAGCGGCTCGCGCGCGATCGACGACCAGATCCCGTAGCGTGCCGGGAAAGGCGTCACGTCAAAGTCCGAGCCGCTCGCCCAGCGGATGCCTTTCTGCTGGAAGGTCGCGAACGGGTTCAGGCGCTGACTCCGCTCCGGCCCGAAGCTGCCGGCGTAGATGTCGCCGATCCACCAGGTGAAGGATGGCGAAGGCTCCGGGTAACCCGCATCGAAGTCCCGCTGCATCGTTGCCATCGCCTCGAGCGCACGCTCACCCGGGATGTTCGAGTGGATGATCGAGTGGCGGAGGCCTTGCACCGGCTTGCGCTTCAGCGCGAGCGCGTAGGAGTCCACCACCCAGTCGATGGTCCGGTCGCCGATCGCATGCGTGCCGACGTGCAGCTCGGCATCGTGATAAAGCAGGATGAGCTCGCGGATCAGCTCCGGGTCGAAGGCCGGGTAGCCGCGGTTGCCGGCGTCGGTGCCCGCGCGGTCGCGGTTCCAGTCCTGCCACATCCAGGCGGTGCGCGATGCGCCACTGCCGTCGGCGAAGATCTTGATGCCGCCCGAGACGACCCGGCCGTCGCCCGCTCCCGCGGCTGGCCTGCCGAGCGGCGCGATGAGCGCGATGAGTTTCTTCGCATCCTCGAGGTTGCGCGGGCTGTGCCATAACGCAAACACCCGCACCGTGAGCGCACGGTCCGCGAGTACGTCGCGGTAAGCGTTCCAGGACTCGAGCGCCGAATCCGGGTCGTAGAACAGGCTGCTGCCGATGCCGGGATCCTTCACGCCGGTCATGCACTCGCGGTTGAACTCGCGCGACAGGTTGGCGATCGCTTCGCGCATCTTCGCGGAGCCCGCCTTGGGGATGTGGCCGGCGACGAGCGTCATCGCGGTTTCCTTGAGCACGCCGGTGGGACTGCCCTCCCCGTCGCGGTCGATCTCGCCGCCCGAGGGGTCGGCCGTTTCGCGCGTGATGCCCGCGAGCGCGAGCGCCGCCGAGTTCGCGACGCCGTAGTGGCCGGTCGTGTGCACGAGCCACGCAGGATGCTCGCCGCTCACCGCGTCGAGGTCGGCGGCCGTGACCACGCGCCGCTCTGCGTACTTGCCCTCGTCCCAGCCCCGCCCGAGGATCCACTCGCCCGGCTGCAGCACGGCGGCGCGCTCGCCGACGCGCGTTACGAGGTCCGCGATGCTCTTGACGTCCGGATAACCGAGCGCGAGGTGCGTGAGCCGGACCAGCCCGCCTTGCGAGAAGTGCGCATGTGCATCGATGAGGCCCGGCGTCGCGGTGCGGCCGGCGAGGTCGATGCGCTCCGTTCCGGGGCCGGCGAGCCGCTCGATCTCATCCGTCGTGCCGACCGCTAGGATGCGTCCATCCCGGATCGCGATCGCTTCCGCGACCCGGTCCTGGGCGTCGACGGTCAGGATGCGTCCGCCGACCAGGATCCGGTCGGCCGCCCCCTCCGCCCAGGCGCTCGTGGCCAGGCATCCCAGCGCCAGTACCGCCGTCGCACGCAAACCCATGTCTGGCCCCTCCCCCGGGTAGCATGCTAACGAAAATGCCAGCCCGCGCGCCGCATTCCGACCGCACCGCCTGGTTCGTGCTCGCGCTCGTCGCGCTCGCGAACTTCGGCAACTTCTATGTCTACGACTCGATCGGCCCGGTCGCGGATCTCCTGCAGCGCCAGCGCGGCTTCAGCGATACGGAGCTCGGCTGGCTGAACGCCATCTACAGCCTGCCGAACGTATTCCTGCTCCTGGTCGGCGGCTGGATGGTGGACCGCTTCGGCGCCGGCCGCATGATGGCCGTCACGGCTGCGCTCTGCTTCGCGGGTGCGCTGGTGACTGCGCTCGGCACCGGGTTCCAGGGAATGGCGGCAGGCCGCCTCCTGTTCGGGATCGGCGCGGAAACATTCAATGTCGCGACGCTCACCGCCATCGTCCGCTTCTTCTCCAGTCGCAATCTCGCGCTCGCCATCGGTGCCTCGCTCGCGCTCGGCCGCGCGGGCGCATTTGCCGTGGACCTGTCGCCCACGTGGGCGGCCGCGGCCTACGCAGGGGGCTGGCAGCCTCCGCTGCTGCTGGCCGCGACATTCGCCGGCCTGTCGCTCGTGGTGTCGCTCGCTTACCTGTGGATCGAGCGCCGGCAGCCCGTCCACACCAGCCACGACGCAGCTTCGGCGCCGACTTTCGACTGGCGCGGGATCTTCCGCCCCGGATCGCATTACTGGCTGCTGTTCGCGCTCTGCGTGCTCTGGTACGCGGTGATCTTCGCCTTCCGCAGCACCTTCTCGATCAAGTATTTCCAGCACGTGCACGGACTCGAGCTCGCGGCCGCAGGCTCGATCAACGGCGCCGTCTACCTCGCGGCGCTGTTCGCCACGCCATTCTTCGGCTGGCTCACCGACCGCTTCGCGCGGCCGGCGCCGCTGCTCGCCTTCGGCGCACTCCTCCTGCCGGCCGCTATCGCCGTCATGAGCGTCGCCGCGATGCCGCTCTGGATCGGCACGGCGCTGATCGGCGTCAGCTACTCGCTTGTGCCGGCGGTCCTGTGGCCGCTTGCGGCGCGGCTGGTGCCGGAGCGCCGGGTCGGGTCGGCGCTCGCCCTGCTCTCGGTCGGGCTCAACCTCGGCATCGCGGGCGCCAATCTCGCGGCCGGCGGTCTCAACGACCACTTCGGCGCAGGCGCGGGCAATCCCGATGGTTACCGGGCGATGATGGGCTTCTTCTTTGCCTGCGGAGCGATCGGCTTCGCGTTCGCACTGCTGCTGTGGCGAAGGGGACGCACCCCTTCATATTCGTGAAGGGGTGCGTCCCCTTCGCGAATATGAAGGGGTGCGTCCCCTTTTAGTACACTACCGCCCCCTTTGAGCCCCCTCGGAGCACCGCTTGAAGAAGCCCGTCACCGTCACGATCACTGGCGCCGCCGGCCAGATCGGTTACGCACTCGCGTTCCGCGTCGCCTCCGGGCAGATGCTGGGCAGCGACCGCCCGGTCAACCTGAACCTGCTCGAGATCACGCCCGCCCTGCCGTCGCTCGGCGGCGTCGTCATGGAACTCATGGACTGCGCGTTCCCGACACTGAACCGCGTCGTGGCGACCGACGACGCGAAGGCCGCCTTCAGGGATTGCGACTACGCGATGCTGGTCGGCGCGCGCCCGCGCGGGCCCGGCATGGAGCGCAAGGACCTGCTGCTCGCGAATGCGCAGATTTTCTCGGCACAGGGCCGCGCGATCGAAGAATCCGCGAGCCGCGACCTGCGCGTGCTCGTGGTCGGCAACCCGGCAAACACCAATGCGCTGATCGCGGCATCGAACGCACCCGGCATCGCGCGCCGCAACTTCACGGCGATGATGCGGCTCGACCACAACCGCGCGCTCGGGCAGCTCGCCGCGAAGACCGGGAAGCACGTGAACGACATCCGCCGCATGATCGTCTGGGGCAATCACAGCGCGACGCAGCACCCGGACATTTCGCACTGCACCGTCGCCGGCAATCCGGCGAAGTCACTGGTGGAAACGAAGTGGTACCGCGAGGAGTTCATCCCGACAGTGCAGCAGCGCGGCGCGGCGGTGATCAAGGCGCGCGGTTCCTCCTCCGCCGCTTCCGCGGCCTCGGCGGCGATCGACCACATGCGCGACTGGGCGCTCGGCACGCCAGACGGCGACTGGGTCAGCATGGCTGTACCCTCCGACGGGAGCTACGGCATCGGCGAAGGCGTGATCTACTCGTTTCCGGTGACTTGCAAAGACGGGCAGTACACCGTCGTCCAGGGGCTCGCGATCGACGAGTTCAGCCGCGAGCGCATGGACGCGACGCACCGGGAGTTGCTCGAGGAGCGCGACGGCGTGAAGGACCTGATCTGAGGAGTGCCCGCATGAATCACCCGCTTCGGTCGGTCGCCGCGGCGATCTTCTCGTCCCTGCTGGTTGCCACCCCGGCGCTCGCGCAGGAGAAGACCCAGAAGCCGCCGCTGCACGGCACGAACTGGATGGCGATCACGGGCAAGCCGCTCGCCGCGACCGCCGGCGCCCGCATGTTCGAGAAAGGTGGCAATGCCGTCGACGCCGCCTGCGCGATGCTCGCGGCGACCTCGACGATGTGGGACGTGCTTTCGTGGGGCGGGGAAACCCAGGCGCTCGTCTACAACCCGAAGACAGGCAGGATCATCGCGATCAATGGGCTCGGCGTCGCGCCGACCGGGGCGACACCCGAGTTCTTCCGGGGCAAGGGCCTCGCGGGCCCGCCTGAGGACGGGCCGTTGTCCGCCGTGACGCCCGGCACGCCGGGCGCGCTGATCGTGATGCTCGCGGAGTTCGGCACGCTCTCGCTGGCCGAAGTGCTCGCGCCGTCGATCGCGCTCGCCGACGGCTATGCGATCGAGGCCGAGACCGCGGACCGCATCGAGCTCGAGAAAGACAAGCTGAAGCAGTGGCGCTACTCGAAGGCGGTGATGCTGCCGCACCTGGGTGAGAAGCGCGAGGCGCCGGTCGCCGGCGAGATCTTCCGCCAGGCCGAACTCGCAACGACGTTGCGCAAGCTCGTGGAGGCCGAGTCGAACGCGCTCAAGGCCGGCAAGTCGCGCAAGGAAGCCCTGCAGGCGGCCTACGACCGCTTCTACCGCGGCGACATCGCCGAGGAGTTCGTGCGCGGCGCACGCGAGGAAGGCGCGTTGATCACCGCGAGCGACCTCGCGAACTGGCAGGTCAAGTTCGAGGAGCCGCGACACGCGAACTATCGCGGCATCGACGTGTACAAGCTGGACCGCTGGACCCAGGGCCCGGTGATGCTGCAGGCGCTCAACATCCTGGAGAACTTCGACCTGAAGTCGATGGGCTACAACAGCGGCAACTACATCCACACGGTCTACCAGGCGATGAACCTCGCCTTCGCCGACCGCGACTTCTATTACGGCGACCCGTACTTCCCGCCCGAGGAGCCGATCGAGGGCCTGCTCTCGGAGGACTACGCGAAGTCGCGCGCGGCGGCCATTTCGCCCGGCGCCGCCAACGATCCCGCGATCGGTCCCGGCGACCCGTATCCATTCCAGGGCGGCACGAACCCGCACGCGGACCTGCTGAAGACGAAAGCGGCGGCGAGCGCGCCGGTATTCGACGCGGCGCGTTTCGCCGCGGCGACCGATCCCGTCAGCGGCTCCTTCTATCGCGGCACGACTTCCGTCATCGCCGCCGACAAGGACGGCTGGCTGGTCTCGATGACGCCCTCGGGCGGCTGGCTGCCCGCCGTCATTGCCGGCCACACCGGTGTCGGCCTGAGCCAGCGCGCGCAGCAGTTCGTGATCGACCCGGCCGTGAACCCGTACAACTTGATCGAACCAGGCAAGCGCCCGCGCGTGACGCTGACGCCCTCGCTCGCCTTCAGGGACGGCAAGCCCTGGCTCGCCTTCGCCGTGCAGGGCGGCGACACGCAGGACCAGAACCTGCTGCAGTTCTTCCTCAACGTCGTCGAGTTCGGCATGACGCCGCAGCAGGCGGTCGAGGCACCGAACATCACGAGCTACCAGATGCGCGATTCCTTCTTCCCGCACGAGCGCTTCGCGGGCCGCATCACGCTCAACAACGCGATCCCTGACTGGGTGCGCCGCGACCTGAAGGCGCGCGGCTACCAAGCCGAATTCAGCTCGCGGACCTCGGGACCCATCAACGCGATCCTGCTCGATCACGCGCACGGCAGCTTCTGGGGCGGGTCGAGTAACCACGGCGAGGACTACGGCATCGCATGGTGATTCGCACGCTCCTCGTCTCGCTGTCCCTGGCTGCGTTCGCGACCCTGCCGGGACGCGCCGACACCGTGCTCACGGTGATGACCTTCAACACCTGGGGCGGCGGCGCCAACGAAGGCAAGTCGATCGACGAAACCGCCGCCGTGATCCGCGCGGCCGGCGCCGACATCGTCGGCATCCAGGAGACCCGGCAGGAGGCGACGAGCTGCAGCGAGGAATCCTGCCCGCCGGCCAGCGAGAGCATCGCCGCCAAGCTCGCGGCTGCACTTGGATTCCACTACTACGACCAGGCAAAGACCAACGACGCGCTGTGGGCGAACGCGATCCTCAGCCGCCATCCGATCGGCGCCGCGACGCCCAACGACCTTGGCGTCGCCATCGATGTCGAGGGACGGCGCGTGTTCGCGTTCAACATCCACTTCACCGACTTCCCCTACCAGCCGTACCAGATCGTCGGCATCCCGTATGGCGACGCGCCGTTCCTCAAGACCGGGGCGGAGGCGGCGCAGGCGGCCGGCACCGCGCGCGGCTCAGGCGTCGCGCTGCTGATCGAGGATCTCAAGTCGGCAGAGGGAGCCGATGCGGCTTTCGTCTTCGGCGACTTCAATGAGCCGTCCCACCGCGACTGGACCGCGCGCACTGCAGCGGCCGGCCGGCATCCGTTCCCGGTGGACTTCCCGACCGCGCGTGCCGTCGAAGACCAGGGATTCGTCGACGCGTATCGCAGGTCGCATCCGGACGAGCTGGCGAAGCCCGGCTACACCTGGGAAGCGATCGCACGCACCGCCGACGTCGAGGTTCACCACGATCGCATCGACTACGTCTTCGCGCGCGGCGCGTCACTCGCCGTGGAGCAGACGCGGATCTTCGGCGAGAAGACGCCGGAAGCGGATGTCGTCGTGACGCCCTGGCCCTCGGACCACCGCGCGGTCGTCGCGACGGTCCGATTCTAGAAACGCGCAGGAAAGATAAAGGGGACGCACCCCTTTAGCGCCAAGCGACCCGCGAGCCAGCCTTGCAGCTGCTAAAGGGGTGCGTCCCCTTTATCTTTCCTGCGCGGCGGCGGCGGTCTCCAGACCGGCGACGTTGACGCCGCTCGCGAGCGCCGCCTTCAGTTCGTCCATGTTCGCGGCCTGCCCGGCGACCTCGACGGCGAAGCGGTTGCCGACGATCACGGTGAACTCGCCGCGATTGGCCGACGAATCCCAGCGCTCGTGGACCATGCGGCCGTCGGCACGATAGTTGCGCTCGAATCCTCCGTCCCATTGCCGCTCGCTCTCGACGTTCGCCCACGCCGCGAGCGCAAGCATCCCCTGGGCGCCGCCCGTGTCGTTGATCTCCAGCCGGAGACTACGGCCAGCACCGTCACCATAGTCGGCGCTCGCCTCGGCCACTTCGAAGCCCATGGCGGCGTTGCGCGAGGCGGAGAGGCCGGTTCGCGGCAAACCGCCGAGCGTCTCCGGCAGATAGGCCTTGAGCTGGTCGGTCGTCAATGCGGCGACGCCCGTGTTGCCGCCGACGGCGGCGCCCACCAGCGCACCCATTGCCGCGGCGCTCGGCGCGCCCTGGTTCTGCTGCGCGGTGGCCTCGACCTGCTTGCCGGCCGCTTCCATCTGCTTGGCCCACTGTTCGAGCGCGGCACCGGAGCTGCCTTCCTCGAAACCGCTATCGGTGACCGTGATCGCGCGGCCGCCGCCGTAGCCGGCCCACATGCCACGCCCGATCACCGCACCCGCGATGCCCATGACGATCCAGGAAATGACGATGCCGACGATGATGCAGACGACCGTGTAGCCGACGGCCTTCTCCGGCGGCGACTTCATCGTCACCGGCAGCCCGACGTAGAGGAGATAGACGCTGTACACCGCGCCGGCCAGGCCGATCAGCCAGCCGATGCCCGGCAGCAGGTTGCCGAGCGCGCCGATCCAGGCGGCCGTCATCGCGTAAGCGACGGTCTTGAGTGCCTGCACGGAATCCTTCTGCCCACCGAAGGTCGGCGCCAGCGCATTGACGACCAGGCTGAAGATCCAGACCGACAGGAGCCCGAGCACGTAGCTCACCAGGAGATACGAGAGTCCCGCGCCCATGCCGATGCGGAACGATCCGAGGAAGGTCCCCATGCCCAGGACGCTCAGCGACAGGAACATCGCGATCGGGCCGAGTGCCGCGAGGATGACGATGTAGTTCTTGAAGAGGCCCGCCGTGGTCTCGGGCTCCGCGGCGATGACGGGCCATTCCGTCTTCGGCGTCAACAGGATGGCTTTCGCGCGATCGATCAGTTTGCTCATGTTGAATCCCTCCCCGGGCGGGCAGCATACACATAATGCTTTTTTTGCAGTGCAAACGCAGCGCCGCTAGGGTGCATCGCCTAATCCCGCAACCCATGCTGGAAGCGGTATAAATACGGGAGCCCATGGTGCTCACGGTCCTCTGGTTGGTGTTGTTCGCGAGCCTGGTCCTCTGGCTCGCCTACCAGCGTGCGAGCCTCGCCAAGGCGACGGTCGCCCTCGGCGTGCTGCTGGTCTATTACACGCTGTTCGGCGAAGGGGCCGTCTGGTGGAAGGCGACACTCTGGGCGCTGTACCTCCCGCACGTCCTGCTCAACATCCGCCCGCTCCGCCGCGCGCTGATCTCGAACCGGTTCCTGCTGACCTTCAGGCGCATGCTGCCGCCGATGTCCCGGACCGAGCGCGAAGCGCTCGAGGCCGGCACGGTCTGGTGGGACGGCGAATTGTTCACCGGCGGTCCCGACTGGTCGAAGCTGCTCTCGGCAAAGGCGCCGGTACTCACGGCGGAAGAGCAGGCCTTCATCGACGGCCCCTGCGAAGAGCTGTGCCGGATGATCGACGACTTCGACATCACGCACCGGCGCGCCGACCTGCCACCCGAGGTCTGGGAATACATCAAGAAGAAGGGCTTCTGGGCGATGATCATCCCCCGGAAGTTCGGCGGTCTCGGGTTCTCCGCCTACGCGCACTCGACAGTCGTGGTGAAGATTGCCAGCCGCTCAAGCACGGTCGCTTCGACCGTGGTGGTGCCTAACTCGCTCGGTCCCGCTGAACTCCTGCTGCACTACGGCACGGAGGAACAGAAGCAGCACTTCCTGCCGCGGCTCGCACGCGGCGAGGAGATCCCCTGCTTCGGACTCACCGGCCCGCGCGTCGGCTCGGACGCAGGCGCGATCCCGGACACCGGCGTCGTCTGCCGCGGCACCTACCAGGGCCGCGAAACGATCGGCATCCGCCTCAATTTCTCCAAGCGCTACATCACGCTCGCGCCGATCGCGACCCTCATCGGCCTCGCCTTCCGCCTCTACGATCCCGACCGGCTGATGGGCGGCGACGAAACGGATCCTGGAATCACGGTCGCACTCGTGCCGCGCGAGACGCCCGGCATCACGATCGGCCGCCGCCATTTCCCGCTGAACGGTCCGTTCCAGAACGGCCCGATCCTGGGCAAGGATGTGTTCGTGCCGCTCGATGCCATCATCGGCGGACCGAAGATGGCGGGCCAGGGCTGGCGCATGCTGGTCGAGCAGCTCTCGGTCGGGCGCTGCATCTCGCTGCCCTCGATCGCGACCGGCGGCGCGAAGGGCGGCGTGTACTCCTCCGGTGCCTACGTGCGCATCCGCCGGCAGTTCAACCTGCCGGTCGGCAAGTTCGAGGGCGTCGAGGCGGTGATCGCGCGCATGGCCGCACGCACCTACATCATGGACGCGGCGCGCTCGGTGACGACGGGCGCCATCGACGGCGGCGAGAAGCCCTCGGTGCCGGCGGGAATCCTGAAGTACCACGTGACCGAATTCGGCCGGATGATCGCGAACGACGCGATGGACGTGCAGGGCGGCAAGGGAATCATGCTCGGGCCGCGCAACTACATCGGCCGCGCGTACCAGATGGTGCCGGTCAGCATCACCGTCGAGGGCGCGAACATCCTGACACGGAGCCTGATCATCTTCGGCCAGGGGGCGGTGCGCTGCCACCCGTTCGTGCTGAAGGAGATGAACGCCGCCCAGGATCCCGACCGCGAGAAGGGCCTGCGCGACTTCGACGTCGCGCTCTTCGGTCACATCCGCTTCACGATCTCCAATGCCGTGCGCTCGCTCTTCGGTGCGCTAACGCTCTCGCGCATCGTCACCGCGCCGATGGGCGGCCCGACCAAGCGATTTTACGAGCACATCAACCGCTTCAGCGCCTCTTTCGCATTCGCGACCGACGTCGCGATGCTCTCGCTCGGCGGCTACCTGAAGAAGAAGGAGAATCTGTCGGCCCGGCTCGGCGACGTGCTGTCGGCGATGTACCTCGCCTCGATGGTGCTGAAGCACTTCGAGAACCAGGGCCGCCCCGCGGCCGACCTGCCGCTGGTCGAGTATGCCTGCCGCTCGCTGCTGTACCACGCGCAGGAGCAACTCCACAGCTTCCTCCGGAATTTCCCGGTGCGCTGGCTGGCGGCCGTCATGCGTATCGTGATCTTCCCGCGCGGCCTCACCTATTCGGCCCCGAGCGATCGCTTGAACCCGCAGATTGCAGACCTCGTCATGAATCCGGGCGAGGCGCGCGAGCGGCTCTGCCACTACGTCTATCGCACGCTCGAGCCCGGCAACCACCTCGGCCTGGTGCAGCAGGCGATGGAACTCGCGATTGCCGCCGAGCCGCTCGAGAAGAAGCTACGCGTCGAGGGCGTGAAGACCGGGCGAGTCAAGGCGCTCGACCTGCCGGGCCAGATCAAGGAAGCGTTGGCGGCGGGCATCCTCACCGAGGCCGAGGCGGCACAGCTGCGCGAATACGACCGCAAGGTAATGGAGATCATCCACGTGGATGACTTCGAGTCGCACGAGCTGGCAGCGGGTGGTAACGAGCCTGCCTCCGACATCGACACTTTCCAGGTCGCCTAGGGGCGCGCGACAGGGCGGGAACCGCTGCTCGCTCGGCAAACAAAGGGGACGCACCCCTTTGGCGACACGAGATTTGCAGCAGCAAGGCTAAGGCGCTAAAGGGGTGCGTCCCCTTTGTTTGCCAGTCACTCGCTCGCAGGGATTTCCGCCCTGTCTCGCGCCCCGAAGGGATCCGTATCGTCGAGCCGATCACAGGCACGACCCCGCCAGCACTCGGCCGGGTCAAGTGCTATCGGAAGCTGCGACGCATTGCGCAGAATCGCGGCGCGATTAGGCCTGAACTGGCGCCATGGAGCTCCAGACCGTCTTCGACGTGCGCGAGTTCTTCCGGGATGCGCTGCAGGCCGCGCTCGATCGCCAGCACCTGCACGTCCAGGACCACACCGAGCATTACATCGTCAACCTGCTGGCGATGTTCTCGCACACGGACGCCCTCTTCGAGCCGGACGACGGCCGCTCGCAACTGAAGCCGCTCGCCCTGCTGCTCGCCGAGGCGGCCAGCACGTCGGATGACCGCCAGCGCTTCCGCACGCTGCAGAGACTCGGCGACGTCGCGCTCTTCATCGCCGGCTTCCTCGCCGGCGGCCTTGCCCGCCGGCCGGTGGACGTCGATTACCACATCGCCATGGGCGGCCGCGCCTACGGCACGCTCGCGCAGGCACCCTGCCACGGCCCGCAGCGCGTGCTCGCCTGCGTGTTCGCGGAACTGCAGGACAAGTTCCAGCCGCTCGTCGATGCGCTCAACGAGATCGGCGAAGGCGCGGCGAAGAACTCGCCGCGTGACCTGCTCCGGTTGTACGACCTCTGGCACAAGACCGGCAGCCCACGCGCACATCGCCTCCTGCTCAGGCTCGGCATCCGTCCGGTCGCCGCCGGCACGTTCGTGAATTGAATCGCCATGGCCATGCAGGCCCTCGAGCGGCTCGAAGCCCTGCTGACCGGCATCTACGACCTCGATATCGGATGTCGCGTCGGCGACTTTCTCGTCACTGACCGCGCCCTGCTGCCCGACGAGTGCCGCGAGGCGCCCGGCGACGAGCAGCTGTTCGTGGCCTCCCAAGGCGACGAACTGTGCATGTCGCTCTACCTCGATCCGGCGCTGCTCGAGCGACTCGACCACCACGATCCGAGCGATAACCTCGACGCCGGGAACCTTGCCGACTGCTGGGCCGCGCTCGAGGGGATCAGCCACTTCCTCTGCGTCGCCCACAACGCGGGCCACGATCGGCCGGTCTCCCGTCTCGCGCTCGAGATGCAGGCCGAGATCGACAAGTACGTCGCCTGCGTCGCGCTCCTGCGCCGCAACCAGCCGCGACGCTTCCCGGCTGAGCTGCACGCGCTCCTGTTCCGCCACGCACGCGTGGACCCGGGGCTCGCCGCCGGCCGCGAATCCCTCTACCGCCGCGCCAGCCGCCAGGCGGCTCGCTTTTGCACCCGGCTCGAGCCGGGGTTACGCGCCTTGTGCCGGCGGGACGACGGGGACTGGCTCCCATACCTCCGGCAGTTCTACCGCCTGAGCGACCACGGAAAGATGCGACACATCGACCGGGCCTGCGCCGCGTCCTGACCCCCGCCCTGCGCTAAGATTCACCTGCCCCGGGGAGCGGCAGCGTGAACACAAGCCTCATCTACGAAGTCGAGTGTCAGCTCGACCCGGACAGCATCGCCGACTACGACGCCTGGCTCCCGGGCCACGTGCGCGCCGTGCTGGCCTGCCCGGGATTTGAGGGGGCCAGCATCGAGGCGCCGGAGGGGCGCCCGGACGAACGCCAGCGGCGGCGCGTCCGCTACCGTGTCGAGAGCGCAGCGGCGCTCGACCACTACCTCGAGAACGACGCGACGCGCCTGCGAGCCGATGCGGTACAGCGATTCGGCGCGCGCATGCAATGCGAGCGGCGGGTGTTCAGGCCACGCGACGAATTCGTGCCGGCTGCCCGGGAGCCCGCGCGCTGCCTCAACTGCGGCACGGTCGCCCAGGGCCGGCACTGCCCGCAGTGCGGCCAGGCAGTCGACGTGCACGTGCTGTCGATGAAGGAAGTCGCGGGAGACGTCACGCACTCCCTGCTGCATCTCGACAGCCGCGTGTGGCAAACGCTCCGGCTGCTGGTGAGGAAGCCCGGTGAGCTGACCCGCGAGTTCATCGCCGGCCGGCACCAGATGTACATCCCGCCGTTCCGGCTCTACCTCGCCGTCAGCATCCTCTACTTCGCGCTGTCGGCGCTACTGCCGGAATCCGGACTCTTCGACCTCGATGCGCCGAAGCCCGGCGAGGACGTCGTCGCGCCGATCATCCTCGACGATGAAGGCGTCCCGCAGGCGGACATCGAGCTGGCGCTCGGCCGCGACAAAAGCTGCCAGGTCAACATCTTCGGCGATTCCTCAGATTCAACGGACCTCGAGCAAGCGCTCAGCCGCGCCTGCGAGAACATCAAGCTCGACGGCGGCCGTCACTTCATCGAGCGCTTCGCGGCTTCGGCTCCGAAGCTCATGTTCCTGTTCCTGCCGCTGATGGCGGGGGTGGCGATGCTCTTCTACTGGCGGCCGCGGCGCCTGTATACGGAGCACCTCGTCCTGTTCCTGCACAACCATGCCTTCACGTACCTGCTGCTCGCCGTAACCGCGATCCTGAACGAGATCACCGAGCTCAAGTTCCCGCTGGCCGGCGTCCTGGGCTTCTTCATGTTCCTGATGTGGTGCTGGCTGCCCTGGTACGTTTACCGTTCGATGCGCGTGGTGTACGCCGAGGGACGGTTCAAGACGCTGCTGAAGTTCTTCACGCTTTCGACGATCTACTTCCTGCTGCTCGGCGTCACCATGCTGCTCGGACTCGTGCTCACGGCACTGTCGCTGTCGTGAGCGATGCGCGGCGGATAATCCTGCACGTCGACATGGACGCTTTCTACGCGTCCGTGGAGCAGCATGACCGGCCCGAGCTCGCGGGCCAGCCGGTCGTCGTCGGCGGTTCCGGCGGTCGCGGAGTCGTCGCGGCCGCGAGCTACGAGGTCCGCCGCTTCGGCGTGCGTTCCGCGATGCCGATGCGGGAGGCCCTCAGGCGCTGCCCCCAGGCCGTGGTCGTGTCGCCGCGCTTCAAGCGCTACCGCGAGGTCTCCTCGCAGGTGTTCGAGGTTTTCCGCGAGTTCACGGACCTGGTCGAGGGGATCTCTCTGGACGAGGCTTTCCTCGACGTCACCGGCAGTACCGGGCTGTTCGGCAGCGGCGAGGACATGGCGCGCGAGATCAAGAAGCGCATCCGGGAGCGCACCGGCCTCACGGCCACCGTGGGCGTCTCGCACAACAAGCTTCTCGCGAAGCTGGGATCCGGGATGAACAAGCCCGACGGGCTCACCGTGATCCGTCCCGCGGACGTGCGCGCGACGCTCGACCCGATGCCGGTCGGGCGCCTATTCGGCATCGGCCCCAAGTCGGCGGAGCGACTCGAGGAACAGGGCATCTTCACGCTCGGCCAGCTGCGCGGCGCGCCTGAGTCCGTGCTCTGGCCGCTGCTTCGTCGCGAGACCCGCAAGTATCAGGACCGCGCCGCGGGCATCGACGAGCGACCGGTCGTCTCCGACGCGCCGGAAAAGCAGATCAGCTCCGAGGAGACCTTCGACGTCGACATCCGCGATCACAAGGAGATGCAGGAGCGTCTCGCACAGCTCGCCGACCGCACCACGTCGCGGCTTCGCGAGCGGCAATACAAGGCGGGCATGGTGAGCATCAAGGTGCGGCGGCGCGACTTCGAGACCTTCACACGCCAGCGCAGCTTCAACCCGCCAACCCAGGAGTCGAGGCTGATCGCGCAGGTCGCGGCCGATCTGCTCGACCACTGGCTCGCCGAGCAGCCGCGCGCGGCGGTACGGCTGCTCGGGGTCGGCGTCAGCGACTTCGAACCCGAGCAGCAGCTCGACCTGTTCTCGACGCCCGAGATCCGCGAGGCACGCGCGCTCGACGACGCCCTCGACCGGATCCATGGCCGCTTCGGCGACGTCGCCATCCACCGCGGCACGGATCGCTGAGGGGGTTCGTTAAAGGGGACGCACCCCTTTACCAATGTGAAGGGGTGCGTCCCCTTTGATAAGCCCTTGACTTTGCAGTGCGTGGCGCATGGGGGCATCATGCCCGCCTCATGTACACGAGTTTCTTCGGGCTGAACGAAAAGCCGTTCGCGATCACGCCGGACCCGCGCTACCTCTACCTCAGCGAGCGGCATACGGAGGCGCTCGCGCACCTCGCTTACGGCATCAGCGAGGCCGGCGGCTTCATCCAGCTCACCGGTGAGGTCGGTACCGGCAAGACGACGGTATTGCGCAGCCTCCTGCAGCAGCTGCCGCCGAACTGCGACGTCGCGCTGATACTCAACCCGCGTGTCACGCCCGCCGAGTTCCTGCTCGCCATCAGCGACGAGCTGCACGTGCGGGTACCGGACGGCGCCGCCGGCAGCGTGAAGGCGCTGGTGGACCTGCTCACGCACTTCCTGCTCGACGCGCACGGCCGCGCCCGGCGCATCGTGCTGATGGTTGACGAGGCGCAGAACCTCGACCCGAACGTGCTCGAGCAGGTTCGCCTGCTCACGAACCTCGAGACCGCCACGCAGAAACTGCTGCAGATCATCCTGATCGGCCAGCCGGAGCTGCGCGAGGTGCTCGCGCGACCGGAGCTTCGCCAGCTCGCGCAGCGCATCACCGGCCGCTACCACCTCGAGGCACTGCGCCAGCGCGAGACGATCGCCTATATCCGACACCGTCTGCGCGTGGCCGGCGCGACGCGCGAGATCTTCACGCCCGGCGCGATGCGCGAGCTGCACCGCCTCTCGGGCGGCGTGCCACGCATCATCAACGTCATCGCCGACCGGGCGCTGCTCGGCGCCTACACGCGCGAGGAGCCGACGGTGAACGGGGCGCTGGTTCGCCGCGCCGCCTCCGAAGTCTACGGGCGCCCGGTGCTGCCGCCCTGGTTCCGCGGCCTCGCCATCGGCGGCGCCCTCGCGGGCGCGGCGCTGGTCGCGTTCGTGCTCTGGCGCGCCTGGCCCGGGTTCGAAGGTTCAGGGATTGCCGCCAGCCCGGTGGCGGTCGCCACGCCGGCCACGCCCGCGCCGCCGCCGCGCGCGCCCCTCGCCGCCGTGCTCGCGAAAGACACCGCCGCGACGACTATGGACGCCGCGTTCGGCTCACTCTTTTCGCTCTGGGGCACTGACTACCAGCCGGGCGGCAGCCTCGCCTGCGAACAGGCCGCTGCGCTTGGTCTTGCCTGCGTCTGGCAACGCGGGTCATTTGCGCAGCTGAAGCTCATCAACCGGCCGGCGATCCTCTCCCTCGTGGACGCGCAGGGCGCCGCCCACCAGGTCGTGCTGTCCGGGCTCGACGGAGACGACGCGAAGCTGGTCCTCGGCACGGGCGAGGCAAACGTGCCGATCTCCGAGCTCGCTGATTACTGGTTCGGTGAATTCCTCGTGCTGTGGCGACCGCAGACCACGGCGCTGCGCCCGCTGCGCGCCGGCATGCGCGGCGACGACGTGCGCTGGCTGCGCCAGGGCCTCGAACAGCTGTCCGGCGTTGCCAACGCCGAGCCCGCCGGCGACTACTTCGACTCCGGGTTGCAGTCGCTCGTCGAGGACTTCCAGCGCAGCCGACGGCTCGCCGTCGACGGCATCGCGGGTCTGCAGACGCAGCTCGTGCTCGACTCGGCGCTGGGTTTGCCCGGCGCGCCGACACTGTCGCACGCCGAGCCACAGGCGGGCGCATGAGCTTCATCCTCGATGCGCTGCGCAAGTCGGAAATCGAGCGCCAGCGCCAGAGCGGGCCGAGCATGGCGGAGTTCCCGGTCGCACGTGACGACCACCGCCTGCCGGTAGCCCTGATCGTCATCGGCCTGCTGCTCGCGGTGAACATCGCCGTGGTGGTCTATTTCATGCTGCGCGAAACGGGCGGGCCCGAGGCGGTGACGACGAATGCGGAGCCGGCTGTCGCGACGCAACCGCCTCCGCCCGCGGCGGCGCCCGCGTCGCAGCCTTCACCCGCCGTTTCCAGCCCGCTCGAGTCGCAGTCCCTTGCGGCCGAGGGGGACCTCGAGCCGCCCGCGGTGTACTACGAGGCGCCCGCGACTCAGGCGCCTGGCGCGCCGGATCCGACGCTGCTTCCCGAAGCGGGCCCCGGAACCGCTTACGGCAACGCACCGCCCGGCGACGATTTCCCCGCGGTCGCCGCCATGACGGGCCTGCCGGAACTTACGGTCGACTTGCACGTCTTCACCAACGATCCCGCGAAGCGCGCGGTGTTCATCAACGGGCGTCGTTATACGCAGGGTGCGCGCATTGCGGAGGGCCCGATGGTCGAGGAGATCACGGTGGACGGCGTCCTGCTTTCGTATCGCGGGCGACGGTTCGTCCTGCCGCGACTTTAGCCGCGCGACGATGGAAGTCGCTGTCCAGCCCGTTCAGGTGCTCGGCGGCGTCGAGCTCGCCGGGGCGCTGCGCACGGGCATCCACCGCCTGATCTCGCGCGAGGAAGTGATCAACAAGATCAACGTGTTTCCCGTGCCGGACGGCGACACGGGCACGAACCTCGCGCTCACGCTGCAGGCAGTGCTGGCGGCGTTGCGCGCGGGACCGGAGCCGCACGCCGGCCAGTTGTTGACGCGGATCGCGGACGCCGCGCTCGACGGCGCACGCGGCAACTCGGGCGCGATCCTCGCGCAGTTCCTGCTTGGCGTGGGCGACCGCGCTGCAGCCTCACCCGCACTGACCGCCGTCGGGCTCGCCGAGGCGCTGGCAGGCGGCTCCGACTACGCGCGCGAATCGCTCTCCGAGCCGCGCGAAGGGACGATCCTCACCGTCGCCGCTGACTTCGCGGAAGCCGCGCGGATCGCTGCCGCGCGCGGCGTGTCAGATTTCCGTGCCCTGTTCCGCGAGGCGCTCGCCGCGGCACGCGTCTCGCTCGAGGCAACGCCGATGAAGCTCGAGATACTCCGGCGCGCGAATGTGGTGGACGCCGGCGCGCTCGGCTTCGTCGAGCTCGTCGCAGGCATGGCCGAATATCTCGAGACCGGGGTGGCGCCGGCGGATGACGCCGCGATCCAGCTGCTCTCCGATGACGAGGCGACGGCCGGATCGCAGATCGACCTCGAGCACCGTTATTGCACCGAGTGCACGATCACGGGCGCGGCGATCGACCGCCGCCGGCTCCGCGAGTCGGCGGCCGCGCTCGGTTCCAGCCTCGTCGTCGCCGGCAGCCAGAACAAGGTGCGGCTGCACATCCATACGAACGAGCCGTCGCGATTTTTCGAGCTCGCCGCAGGTTTCGGGGCGGTCACCAGCGAGAAGGCCGACGACATGCAGCGGCAGCAGGAGATGGCGCACCATGCCTTGCGGCGGCGCGTAGCGGTCGTCACCGACTCCGCGGCCGACCTGCCGGAATCCGTCCTGGAGGCGCTCGACATCCACGTAGTGCCGGTGCGCGTGCACTTCGGGACGCACAGCTACCTCGACAAGGTCGGGCTGTCCTCGGAGGAGTTCTTCCGCATGCTGGCTTCGAGCCCCGTGCACCCGAAGACCTCGCAGCCGCCGCCGGGCGATTTCCGGCGCGCGTTCGAATTTCTCGGTTCGCACTACGAGGCAGTCGTCTATGTCGGCCTCATGTCGCGCGTCTCCGGCACTTTCCAGAGCGCCGAGACGGCGGCCTCGCGCGCGCGCACGCGGGCGCGCATCGTGACTTTCGATTCGGGCACGGCGGCACTCGGCCAGGGACTCATCGCGATGCGCGCGGCGGAAGTTGCGGCCGAGGGTGGGGACGCGGACGCGGTGCGGGAAGCGGCTGCCGCGGCCGGCTCGCGTACGCGCACCTGGGCCAGCCTCGTCACGCTGCAGTTCGCGGTGCGCGGCGGGCGCGTGCCGGCGTGGATCAAGCCGATCGCCGATGCGCTCCATCTGGTGCCGATCCTCATGGTGCGGCCGAACGGCAGCCTCGGGATCGGCGGCGTGCTGTTCGGGCGCCGTCGTCTCTACCGGCGCTACGGAAAGCTGCTGCGCCGGCGGCTCGACCCGGCGAAGCGCTGGCGCATCGGCATCTCGCACGCCAACGTGCCCGAGGGTGCGGCTGAAGTTCGCGATGCGCTGGCCAAGCGGCTGCCGCGCGCCGAGTTTCTGCCCATCATCCCGGTCGGTACCGCCCTCGGCGTGCACGGCGGCCCCGGCTGCGTCGTCGTCGCCGCGCAGGAACTCTGAAGGGGTCTGACCCCTCCGTCAGCGGCGCCGCCAAAGGTAGTTGTAGGCCGCGAGGTTGACGGCGACGACGGCGCAGCCGAGGGCGATCTGGATCCCGCGCGTGAGTCCGTCGGGATAGATGAGCGCAGTCAGGTACTGCTCGATGAACGAGCCTTCATAGCCCGCCTCGCCGCCGGCGACACGCAAGCGGTTCTCGAGCGGTGTCAGCGGGCAGTAGCCCCCGGCGAAGGTGATTCCCACCGCCCACAGCACGGCCGGCAGGTGCAGCCAGGCGAGCCTTGGTGCGCGCAGCACGGCCAGCCCTCCGAGCATGACGAAGGCGATGAACGCGAGGTGCAGGACGAGGACCGCATCCGCGAGGATGCGATACGTCACTCGGTCTTGACGACCGGGCGCTTCTCCTCGCTCCAGCGCGTGTAGTCGCCCTCCAGGTGGAAGAGCCGCTTGAAGCCCGACTTCTCGAGCACGGCGAGCGCAGTCGCGGCGCGCGTGCCGGTCCTGCAGTACACGACGATGTCGCTCTCGCGCGAACTGTCGAGCTCCGCGACGCGGGCGGCGAGCTCCGTGTGCGGAATGTTGACCGCGCCCGGGAGATGTCCCGCGGCGAACTCCTCGGGCGTGCGCACGTCGAGCACAACCAGCGACCGGTCTGCCCAGGCGATGCGCGCGCCGAGACCCTTCGGCTCGATCGACCTTGGTCCCGCGGCCTCGGCCGCGAAGACCAGTGTCGCCGCAACAAGCGCGATCGCCAGTCGCCGCACGACTCAGCCCTCGAGTACGAAGGTGACGCGCATGCGCACCCGATATCCCGTGATCTTGCCCTTCTCGATCACGACCTCCTGGTCGGCGACCCAGGCGCTGGTGATGTTCTTGAGGGTCTTGCTGGCGCGCTTGATGCCGTGCGCGATGGCATCGTTGAAGCTCTTGTCGGACGTTGAGGTGATTTCACTGACTTTTGCGACGGTCATGGCTTGCTCCTTGAATCCTGGTTCCCACGGGCCCCCACGCGAATCATAGCCCTTATGATGCGCGCTCAGAACGGGAGATCGCCATGTTCCACAAGCTCCGTAGCGCGCTGGTGCGCGGCCTGGTCGTCGTGCTGCCGATCGGCTTCACGATCTGGCTGCTGTGGTGGATCGGCAGCACGACCGAGGGCTTGCTGCGGCGCGTCATCCTGCTCGTGGTACCGCAGGAGCACTACCTGCCGGGCATGGGCATCGCCGTCGCCCTGGTCCTGTTGGCCGCTGCGGGTACCCTGTTCAACGCCCTGATCGTCCAGAGCGCGCTCGCGTCCTGGGAGCGGTTCCTGGAGCGGATTCCGGTGGTCAAGACGATCTACGGCGCCAGCCGGGACTTCATGAAGCTGATCCCGGCCGGCGGCAAGCGCCGCGACCTGCGCCGCGTCGTGCTCGCACGTTTCGGCGAGGCGCAGGTGATCGGCTTCGTGACCCAGGACGACGCCGCAGAGCTCGGCATCGTCGGCACGCAGGACGGCCTGGTCGCCGTGTACTTCCCGATGAGTTACCAGATCGGCGGTTACACGGCGCTGCTGCCGCGCTCGCGGCTGGTGCAGCTCGACATCCCGGTCGAGTCAGCCATGCGCATGGTGCTGACCGGTGGCGTGTCGGGCGGACCCGCCGGATAGGGACAGCGCCTCGCTGCCGACGCGGTCACCTAGCCTGGCCTCTGCAAGAACCTGAGCAGTGTCGGCGCCGTGCAAGCGGGACGCGCGAAAAGGGGACGCACCCCTTTTCGCGCGTCCTCAGGCGAATGCGGCGCGCGGCCTGTCCTGGGAATAGAGCAACTCGACGTGGCGGATGCCGGTCGTGCGGCGCGCAACGCGCTTGACGGCCTGCACCAGGCGCAGCAGCAGGTTGTAACTGGCACGCGGGCCACCGACCGCATAGGCCTCGGCGACGACCAGGTGCAGCACCGTGATCCGCTCGAAGCTGTCGCGCACGTAGAGGATCACGCCGACCGGGCGGGACTGCTTGCCCTCGCGCTCGATCGCAAACAGGCATTGCGCATCGGTCTGCCCGCCCACGCGCACGCGAATCGTCTTGCCTTCGGTCACGATCTCCGGCGCGCCGTAACGGTCGATAGCCGTTTCGATGCCCTTGCGTACCCGGTGCTGGCTGCCGTTGAAGAACAGCAACGCCTCGAGCTGGTGATAGTGCTCGGCCGGCAGGTTTGATACGAACGTGATCTGTCGCGTAATGGTCGCCTCTCCCCCGCAGGCCCTGCCGAAGGCAGGGTCGGGCCACCTTACGGAGGGTTCCGGCCCCTGTCGAGATTCACATAATATGCTCGAATACCAGAAAACCACCTATGGTGTAGCGTGGCGGCAACGGCCAAGGAGGGCCTGTGGATAGCCTGGGGAAGGTTTTTCGCAAGTGGCGGGCCAATAGGGGTTTTTCGCGTGTGATGCCACGGCGCGTCCCAGAAACGCGACCTGTGTCTCGTCCGCCACGACCGATTTTGTCAACGATGGACGCACCGGTCGGACATGGGCACCCGGTGCCCGTGACGACGCCTATTCGCGCGGGTCGCGAGAGCTCAGTGAACATCGATTACTCGGACATTCTGCCCGGCGACGACGCCCCGGATTCGGCGAATCCGGGCGCGCCACGCTCCGATCCGCCGGCGCGGCCCGTGCTCGCGGCGTCGACCGGGACGACGGGCACGCACGCGGCGCTGCAGCAGCCCGGCGCGCGTCCGCACGGTGCGAATGTCGTCGTGCTCTCGGCCGACCCGGTGCTGATCGATCTCCTGCGCGAGGCAGTCGCCGGACACCACCGCGTATGGCGGGCCGATGACATGGCACACGCGGCCGAGCTCATGGTCGCCTCCGGCAACGCAGTGCTCCTGATCGATGCCGCGCTCGCCGACCACGACATCAAGGCGCTCGTCACCCAGGTCCACCAGCAATTCCCGGAACTCTCCATCATCGTCGCCGGCCGGCGCGACGATGAACACGAACTCGCGCCACTCGTTTCCGAAGGAGCCATCTTCCGCTTCCTGCACAAGCCGGCCTCCGCGGAACGGATCCGCAACTTCGTGGATGCCACGCAGCGTCGGGCCAACGGCACCGACCTGACGGCGACGATGCCGCCCAAGCACAAGAACCAGCTGTTCGGCGGCACGTCCGAGATACCGGCGCTGTCACCGCCCTTCAAGTTCGCCTTCGAAGATGGCTTCGTGCGTCGCTGGGGGCGCCGCAGCCTGCTGCTGCTACCGGTCGTGCTGCTCGCCTGGGGCATCGCCGCCTGGGAGCCGTGGAACCGCTTGCCGGCGAACAAATCCGAAACCGTCGCAGCGCAGCCGGTCACGACGACGGATACCGGCGAGGACGCGCGCCAGCAGAAGCTGCTGGACGCCGCTGGGCTCGCGCTCTCGCAGGGCGCGCTGACGGATCCTGCGGGCCTGAACGCCCTCGAACTCTATCGCGCGGTGCTCACACGCGATCCCGGCAACAGCCTGGCGCGGCGCGGCCTCGAAAGCGTCGCCGAGGAACTGGTCGTGCAGGCCGAGCGCGCATTGATGGAGCAGGACATTATGCGGCTCGCGAGCGCGGTAGACGCCATCCGCTCGGTGCGGCCGGACCACGCAAGACTGCCTTTCTTCGTGAGCCAGCTCGAGCGCGAGCGCGCGATCGCGGCACAGACCGGCAAGCCGATACCGGCCTTCGACACGATGGGCCGCCCGCTCGAGACGCCGGCTGCGGCAACCGAGTTGCCATCGGTTCGCGTACAGGCGTTCCTGCAGCTGGCGAACGAGCGCATGCGCAGCAACCAGCTCGTGGGCAGGGACGGTGCGCTCGGCTACCTGATCAACGCACGGCAGCTCGCCCCCTCGGACCCAGGCGTCATCGACACGATCAGCCAGCTCGGCATCGTGTTCCAGAACAACGCCCAGAAGGCGATCCGCGAGGGCCGCCTCGACGATGCGAACCGCTGGCTGCAGAACGCCATTGAGCTCGACATCGACCGCACCCAGATTGCGACCATGCGCGCGGACATCGATGCCGCTCGCATCGGCAACGCGCGCGCCGACCGCGGGCGCCTGCTGGTGCTCGCAAACCAGCGCATCGCACAGAACCGCCTGCTGGAACCCGAGGCTGACTCCGCGCTGCACTACCTCGACATGCTGCGCGCGTCCGACCCGCAGTTCGAAGGACTCGCCGACACGGGCGCGCTGCTTGCCTCGCGCGCGCTAGAGGAGACACGCACGGCGCTCGCGGCAGGGAATCTCGACCGGGCGGATGACTACCTGCGCGCCGCCGCCGACGCCGGCGGCACGACCAGCGAGGTCTCGGACCTGTCGGCGAAGATCATGGCGGCGCGCGTTTCGCGCCCTGCAGTGCTTTCGACCCCGGAACCGGCGGTAATTTCCGAGAGCAAGCTGCGCCGGACGTACTTCTCGGCGCCAACCTACCCTACCCGCGCCCGCGAGCGCAGCACTGAGGGTTGGGTGGACCTCGAGTTCACGGTCACGCGCGACGGGACGACGCAGGATGCGGTGGTGCGCGCGGCCGAGCCCGCGAGCGTCTTCGACCGCGCGGCGCTCGATGCCGTCAAGCGCTGGCGCTACGAGCCGCGCGTCGTCGGCGGCAACGTCGTCGAGCAGCGAGTCGAGACAAGGCTGCGCTTCCGCCTGACGGAATAGAACTGCAGAGGGAAATGAAGGGGTCAGACCCCTTCCCATTTTCCGCTTCAATTCCGGCGTTCGTGCGCGCGGCCGAGCAGGAAGGCCACGGCGGCCCACAGGGCCGCGACACCGGCACCCACCAGCGCGATCCCCGAGAGGCTCGCTCCCCAGGCCGACACGATCGCATCGTGCCCCTTCGCGACCACGAAATCGCTGGTGCGGTACACGAGCGTGTCGTTGACGTTCTTCGCCTTGTACTTCGACTCACGATCGACGCTCGTGTAGAGCATCTCGCGGCAGGGCCGCACGATCGCGTACTGCCCCACGCGCCGCGCGATGAAGACGCCGACCAGCGTCATGAGCGTGGGTGACGCGGCGATCAGCAGGAACCCGGCTACCACGAACAGCGGCACGACCACGATCATGGCCGCGACACCGACGCGCTTCGTCAGCCGTCCCACCGCGAAGAACTGAAGCAGGAGCGTGATCAGGCTCATCGTCAGCTCGATCCGCCCGAGGAAGGCGGTGCGCGCATCGCCCTCGGGAAAGTGGATTCCAAGCAGCTCCGCCTGCTGCAGGTACAGGAAGGTGTTCACGGCCGCCATCAGGAACACGAAGGCCGCGATTCCGCCGAGATAGGGCGAGGTCAGCACGAGCTTGAGGCCCGCGAACGGATTGCCGCCCATCGGCCGCTCCTCGATGCGCTCGCCGTCCGAGGCCTGCCGCGCGCCCCATCCGAGCAGGTAGCGCATCAGGAAGAGCGTCGAGGCGAGCAGTGCCGCCGACACCAGCAGCAGGTTCACCTCGCCGACGGTCTTCGCCAGGAACGCCGTGATCGCGGAACCCGTCATTGCACCGACGCTCGCGCCGGCCGTGATGAAGGCGAACAGCCGCTTGCCCTGCTCCCGGTTGAACAGGTCCGCCATGAAACTCCAGAACACGGCGATCACGAACAGGTTGAACACGCTCACCCAGACGAAGAACACGCGCGCGGTCGCGGCGTAGTGCTCGCTGGCCGTGAAAACCGCCCAGAACGCCACGAGCTGCGCGACGAAGAACAGGTAGGTCCAGGGCAGGAAGATCGCACGCCGGAAGCGACTGCTGATCCAGCCGAACAGCGGCACCGCGACGATCATGCCGAGCAAGGTCCAGCCGAACAGGTCGTCGAGGTTCTCGACGCCGCCCGCGACGCCCATGCTGTCGCGGATCGGGCGCAGGATGTAGTACGCCGTGAACAGCAGGAAGTGGTACGCGAAAGCCGCGATCAGCCCCGGGATCTCCGCGGGCCGGACGTTCACCGCGCGCGAGAGCCCCCGTGCGACCAGCGCTTCGGCCACCGTCTACTCCGCGATGCCGGACTGGTCGAGGATGAAGGCGTACTCCTCGGCGATCTCGCGGAAGCGCTTGAAGCGCCCGGACTTGCCGCCGTGGCCCGCTTCCATCGTCGTGCGGTACAGGAGCGGATTCGCGTCGGTCTTGTGGGTGCGCAGGCGGGCGACCCATTTCGCCGGTTCCCAGTACTGCACCTGGCTGTCGTGCAGGCCGGTCGTCACCAGCATCGCCGGATATGCCTGGCGCGCGACGTTGTCGTAGGGCGAGTACGACAGCATGTAATCGTAGAATTCCTTCTTCTTCGGATTGCCCCACTCGTCGAACTCGTTGGTCGTGAGCGGGATGCTCTCGTCGAGCATGGTCGTGACCACGTCCACGAACGGCACTTGCGCAACGATCGCGCGATAGTCGGCCGGCGCCATGTTGACGACCGAGCCCATCAGCAGGCCGCCGGCACTTCCGCCCATCGCGGAGACCCGCTTCGGGTCCGCGTACCCCGCCTTAACGAGGAAGCGGGTGACGTCGATGAAATCGGTGAAGGTGTTGCGCTTGTTGAGGAGTTTGCCGTCCTCGTACCAGCGCCGGCCCATCTCCTGGCCGCCGCGCACATGCGCCAGCGCAAACACGAAGCCGCGGTCCAGCAGCGATAGCCGCGAGATCGAGAAAGCCGGGTCCATGGTCGCGCCGTAGGAGCCGTAGGCGTACTGCAGCATCGGCGCCGTGCCGTCGCGCTTGACGCCTGCGCGATACACGATTGAAACCGGCACCTTCCTGCCGTCCCGCGCCTCGGCCCAGACCAGCTCCGTGAGGTAATTCGCTGGATCGAAGTCGCCGAGCACCGGCATGCGCTTCATGAGCTGGCGCTCGCCGGTCTGGATGTCGTAGTCGTAGATCGTCGCGGGCGTGGTCAGCGATGTGTACTCGTAACGCACGATCTGCGTGTCGAGTTCGCGGTTCTGGTCGAGGCTCGCGGCGTAGGCCGCCTCGTCCGCCGCGATGAAGAAATCCTTGCCGCCGCCCCAGGGCCGGATCCGGATCTTGCGCATCGCGCCCGAGCGCTCCTCGATCGCGAGGAAGTCCCGGAACACGTCGAAGCCGTGGATGAAGGCATCGTCGCGCTGCGCGAGCAGTTCGCGCCAGTTCGCGCGGTCTCCCTGCTCGCCGACGGTCGCCTCCATGAGCCGGAAGTTCGGCGCCTTCCAGTTGGAGCGGATGATCCAGCGTCCGTCGAGATGGTCCACGTGATACTCGTGGTCGCGCTCGCGCGGCAGGAACACCCGGAACTGCAGCGCCGGGTCGTCGGCCCGCGCGTAGCGGTACTCGGTCGAGACCGTGCTCTGGGAAACGATCAGGATGTAACGCTCGTCCTTGGTGGTCGAGACGCCGGTGTAGAAGCTCTCGTCCTCCTGCTCGTAGATCACCGCGTCGCCAGCGGGGTCCGTGCCGAGCAGGTGGCGGCGCACGCGGAAGCCGAGCAGGGTTTCCGGGTGCTTCTCGAGATACAGGATGCTGCGGCTGTCCGCGGTCCAGGCGAGGTACGGATCCACATTCGGAATCGCGCCGGGAAGAATCTCGCCGGTCTCGAGGTTCTTGAAACGCAGCGTGTACTGGCGCCGCCCGACCGGGTCCTCGACCCAGGCGAGCAGCCGGTTATCCGGCGATACCGCCATCGCGCCGACCTGGAAGAAGCCGTGGCCCGCGGCTATGCGGTTGACGTCGAGCATGAGCTGCTCGGGCGCGTCGAGCGTCCCGGCCCTGCGTGCGTAGAGCGGGTACTCCATGCCGGTCTCGAAGCGCGTGTAGTACCAGTGGCCGCGCAGCCGGTACGGGACCGTCGAGTCGTCCTGCTTGATGCGCGCGATGATCTCCTGGTAGACCTTGTCCTCGAGCGCCTGCGTGTGCGCCGTCATCGCCGCCTTGTAGGCGTTCTCGGCTTCGAGGTAGGCGATGACTTCGGGGTTCTCGCGAGTATCGTCGCGCAGCCAGTAGTACTCGTCAGTGCGATTCCCGTTCGGGGATTCGACGACCTGCGGCCGGATGGCAGCGATCGGCGGCACCGGCACTGACTTCGGCATGCTCGCGGGCTCCGGCCGGGCCGGCGCATCGCCCGCGCACGCGGCCAGTAGCAGCGCGGAAACGACGGCCAGCGAGTTGAATTGACGGCAGCGGTTCATCGGCTGCCGCGTATCTTACCGGAGGCCACCACTCCACGCGCCTGCACGATTTCCGCCCCGAGCGCCGCGCCCGAACGCCACGCGGCTTCGGCGCGCGCCTCGAGGCACCAGTCGCCACAGAATCCGATGCCGGCCTCACGATCGAGCAGGCATGCCTCGCCGAGTGGCGCCTCGACGCGCGCATGACGCCAGCGGTACGCCTCGGCGACGAGCGCGCGCGGCAGCGCACGGCCGACCTGCTCCGAGAACCGGTCCAGTAGCGCCTGCTGCACGTTCTGCGGCGGCTGGTCGAACTCGACGCGCGACCAGCCCGGAGAGGCGTGCAGCACCCAGGCCTCGGGCGCCTCGCGTCCGGGCTTGCTTGAGTTCCGCGCATACCAGGCAAGCAGGGGGTCGCCGGTGAATCCCGCATCGGCGACGCCGTGCAGCGGTTCGTCGAAGGCGACCATGGCAGCCCAGCAGGGCACCATGGGCACCATGCGCACGCGCGCGGCTAGCGGCGTGCAGCCGGTCGCGAGCGCCGCCGCGGCCGGCGCCGGAAGCGCGATCGCAATCGCCGTGAAGTCGGCGTGCGCCGCACCGCGGTCGTCGAGCAGCGCCCAGCCGCGGCGCGCGCTCACGAGCCGTACGATGCGGGTTCCGTACTCGACGTCGAGATCGGCGGCAAAGTGGCGCGCGAGCGCTGCCATTCCGGGCGCACCGACCCAGAGTGCTTCGCCGCCATTGCGCTGCGGCCACCGCGGCTGCCAGGTTGCCGCAGACCCCGCGGCCGCCGCACACTCAAGCAGGGTACGGAAACCCGGTTCGCTCGCCGTCAGGTACTGCGCGCCGTAGTCAAAGCTCGCGGCAGCGAAGCGCCGCGTGGCGAGCCGCCCGCCCGGCGCGCGCTGCGACTCGAACACGCGCACGGGCACGCCCGCCTCGTGCAGCGCGCGGGCGCAGGCAAGTCCCGCGAGCCCGGCGCCGACCACGGCGACCGAGGCGGCATTCATGCTAGCCTGCTGCTGCAATGCGGAATCCAATCTGTTTCTCCGGAATCGTCGCCGCCCTCGCACTTGCGGGCTGCGCGACCTCCTCCGGGACATCCTACCCGGCCGCTACCGCCGCCAGTCTCGCGACCTACGCCAGAGCGACGCCCTGCTGCGACGATCCGTCCGGATTTCGCTTCGTCGAGCTGCCGATGCAGGGTCACACGGATGCCGTCGTCGATGCGACGAGCCCGGTGTTCGACTTCCAGAGCGGCGTATCTCCATTCGTCGCCTTCGAGTTGCCGGACCAGGCTTCGCGTTATCGCATTCGCGTGAAGAGTCTGTTCGACCCGGAGGGCGACATGGCGTCGGACGCCTTCTATCCCGTCATCGCGCTGCTCGACGACACCTTCATCGTCGTGCACATGACCGGCCTCGAAAGCCTGCGACTGGAACCTGCGCTCGCGACCGTCGGCGGCGAGGCAGGCCTCGCCGTGTCGATCGGCCTCGACCCGGCCGAGCAGAAAGGCAAGTATCTCGTCGTGTTCACGCCAGCAGCGCTGCTCGGCCAGCCGCCGCCGGACGACCGCGAAGGCGACGTGCTGTCGCTCTCTGCGCTCGCCTGGATGGAGCGCAGCGGCGAGGGGGCGCTGCCGCCGTCGCCCTACGGGCGGCTGCAGGTCACGGTGGCGCCGGAATCTGCCGTCGCCGGGACGGCCAACGACTGATCGGGTTACCGGACGGCAGGCGCCGCTGGAACCACGAAGTCGACGATCGCCCGCATGACTTCGGGCGCCGAGAGAATGTCGCGATGTCCCTTGCCCGAAGTGCTCATGAACTTGAGCCCGGGCCAGGCGTTCGCGAGTGCCTCGGCCTCGGCATAGGGAATCACGGCATCGTGAAGGTCGTGGACCAGGAAGCCCGGAATGCCGGCACGCGGCGCAGTCGAGACGAGGTCGAGCTCCGCCATCGGGCGGCCCGCCTCGCGGTCCAGGATCTTGACGAATTCCTTCATCGCCGGCGGCGGCAGGCCGGCCTCCTTCGCAAGCAGGAGCGGGATGCGGCTGACGCGCGTCGGGCTCGAAACGATCACGAGCCGTGCCGGGCGAAAGCCGTAGACGAGTCCGGCGCCAAGCGCCGCGCCACCGAACGAATGGCCGATGGCCGCGTGTACCGGTCCGACGATGCGCTCGACTTCAATGAGCAGCTCGCCGATCTGGCGCGGCGTCGCACTGTCCCCGACCGAGACGCCGTGGCCCGGCAGCTCCAGGGCCAGCGTGCGCAGGCCGCGCTCGTGCAGTTTCGCGGCGAGCGGCCGGAACTGAGTCGTGCGGCCGCGCCAGCCGTGCAGCGTTAGCACGAGCGGGCCCTCCTCGCCCCAGCTTCGCGCGTGCAGCCCGGTGCGCAGCTCGACCTCGCGGCCTATCGCGCCGGTCGCCATTTCCCAGGGCTGGGTCGGATTCCGGCCGCGCGGGCGTGCGATCAGGTCAGCGACGAGGCGCGCAGCCTTGCGCGGGGCAATCCGCCCGAACAGGCTGAGCAGCGGCGGTACGTAGAAGGGAATCGGATTTCGCAATGATAAAAAAGCCGGCACGGTTGCCCGTGCCGGCCCCTGTCAGGACGAGCGCCTGAATCAGCCCGCGGCGGGCTCAGTCGGCGCCGTGGGGTCAGCCGGCACTTCACCTTCGGCCGGAGGCGCGAGCGGATCGAACGGGGCAGCAGCCTGCGGACCGCCGCAGCCCATGACGCCGTCGATGAAGCGGATCTCGAGGTCGCCGCCACCTTGGATGTCGCGCACGCAGGTCGTCGTGCCGGAGGCGAGCGGCGCGCTGAATTCCCAGTCGCCCGGGGCGAGCGGCAACGTCTGGGACGAGCCGTTGCACATGGGTGCGCCGTTCTCGTCGGTCGGACCGGTCATGGTGACGTCGGTCACCATCAAGCGGTTGTTCGAGTACTTGTTCGCCTGGCCGCGCAGCTGCTTCGGCGTCACGCGGACGGGAATGACTTCGCACACCCCGCCCTGCGACACGGCCTTGATCGTCAGGTTCGCGCGGATCAGCGGCTGCGCGCCGTTGGCGCTGCCGGAACCGCCACAGGCCGCCAGGGCGAAAACTGCCACGGAGGCGGTGCCGAGGGCACGCAGGCCCGAATGCTTCAGGATCGACATCGTCGACTTCTCCCCAGGTTGCCGGTCCGCATCGGGACCCCGAAATCAGCCGCAGATTCTAACCGGAATTGGAGGGGTCTGACCCCTTCACAAATATGAAGGGGTCAGACCCCTTCATTTTCCCCGTCATCTCCAGGGTTTCTCCAGCTCCCAAAGCAGGGGATCAAAGCCGCGGCGGACCAGCAGGCCGCCACCCAGGGGCCGGAAATGTCGTGCCAGCCGGGCCTTGTACCAGGCCGCTGGCCGCAGGCGGACACCCGAATCCGTGCGCGAGCGGTCCGCATTCCGGCGCCAGTCCTCGGCCGTCAGGACGCTGAAGTACAGCGCGCCGCGCGAGAGCTTGCCTAGGTTCGCGAGCGCCCGGACGGCCGCGCGGTCGTCTTGCAGGTACTGCAGCACGTCGTGGCAGAGCACGAGGTCGAAGGGCTCCCTGGGCGCGTAATCGGTGATGCTTTCCTGCAGCCAGCCATGGCGACGGCACAGGTACTCGCTGGTCTCGAGCCCCACGTACCGGGCGCGCGGAAAGAACTCGCGAACGGGCGCGCGCAGGTGGCCGAGCCCGCAGCCGGCGTCGAGCACGCGCTTGACCGTGAAGCCGAGGTAGGCCGTGTAAGCACACACGAATCGGCCGAGACGCATCGCGTCCGCGCGCGAGGCGACCCGGGTGCCGGGGTCGACGTAGTAGCGGCGATAGAAACTCGCGTCGAACAAAACGGGACGCACCCCTTTTCCAGTCGCGACTTGGCGGCTCTGCAACGGCGATATCCTTGAAAAGGGGTGCGTCCCCTTTTATTCGACCGTAACGCTCTTCGCGAGGTTGCGCGGCTGGTCGACGTCCGTGCCCTTCAGCACGGCCGTGTGGTACGCAAGCAGCTGCAGCGGCACGGTGTAGACCGCCGGCGCCTGGAAGTAGCTCACGTGCCGCGGCATCGTGATCACCTCGACGCCGTCCGAGGGCTCGATGCCCGACTCCGGGTCGGCGAACACGTAGAGCATCCCGCCCCGCGCGCGAACCTCCTGCAGGTTCGACTTCACCTTCTCGAGCAGGTCGTTGTTCGGCGCAACTGCGATGACCGGCATGTCCGCGTCCACGAGTGCGAGCGGCCCGTGCTTCAACTCGCCCGCGGCGTAGGCCTCCGCGTGGATGTAGGAGATCTCCTTGAGTTTCAGCGCGCCCTCCATCGCGATCGGGAACATCGCCCCGCGGCCGAGGAACAGCGCGTGGTGCTTCGGCTCGAGCATCGAAGCGAGCGCCATTACCTGGGGATCGAGCGCAAGCGTCTGCTCGATCATCGCCGGCAACTCGAGCAGGCGATGTACCAGCGTCTTCTCCCGCTCCGGCGTCAGGCCGTGGTGCTTGCCGATCGCGACCACCAGCATGCCGAGCGCCGCGAGCTGGGTCGTGAAGGCCTTGGTCGAGGCGACGCCAATCTCGGGGCCGGCTCGCGTCAGCAGCACCAGCTCCGACTCGCGCACCAGCGAGCTCTCCGGCACGTTGCAGATCGAGAGCGTCGAGAGGAAACCCGCCTTGCGCGCGAGCCGCAGCGCCGCGAGCGTGTCCGCCGTCTCGCCTGACTGCGAGATCGAGACGAACAGGGAGTTCGCCGGCACGACCGGATCGCGGTAGCGGAATTCGCTCGCAATCTCGACGCGACAGGGCACGCGACAGAGCTGCTCGATGAAATAACGCGCGACGATGCCGGCGTGGTAGCTGGTGCCGCAGGCGACGATATGCACCGAGGTGAGGCGCTTGAAGACCTCCATGGCCGCAGGGCCGAAGGCCTGCGACAGCAGCCGGCCGCCCGCGATGCGCTCCTGGAGCGTCTGTGCCACGGCGCGCGGCTGCTCGTGGATCTCCTTCAGCATGAAATGCGGGAAATTCCCCTTCTCGGCAGCCTCCGAGGACTGCTCCGAGACATAGGGCTTGCGCTCGACCTCGTGTCCGTCCGCATCGACGATCTCGACGCTCCTGCGGCGGATGCGGGCTACGTCGCCCTCTTCCAGGATGATGAATGTCCGCGTCACGGGCAGGAGCGCCGCGATGTCGGAGGCGATGAAGTTCTCTTTCTCGCCGAGGCCGATCAGCAGTGGACAGCCCGCACGCGCGAGCACGATACAGTCCGGGTCCTTGCCCCACATGACGGCGAGCGCATAGGCGCCCCTCAATTCCGCGACCGTCTTCTGCACGGCCTTGAACAGGTCGCGCCCCTCCTCGAGATGGAAATGGATTCGGTGCGCGATGACCTCGGTGTCGGTCTCCGAGCTGAATACGTAGCCGGCCTTTTCGAGCTGTTCGCGCAGCTCCTCGTGGTTCTCGATGATGCCGTTGTGCACGATCGCGACGCCGTCGCGCGAGACGTGCGGGTGGGCGTTGCGCTCGTTCGGCACGCCGTGGGTGGCCCAGCGCGTGTGCGCGATGCCGAGGTGGCCGGAGGTCGGCTGGGCGACCAGGGCCTCGGAGAGCTTCGCGACCTTGCCGACTGCGCGCAGGCGCGCGACCTCCGAACCGCCGTTCAGGACCGCAACCCCGGCCGAGTCGTAGCCGCGATATTCGAGGCGCTTCAGGCCCTCGATAAGAATCGGGACGACGTCCCGGTCAGCCACTGCACCGACGATTCCGCACATGAAGCCGATTCTAATCCAAGGTGCGGGTCCCGACCCCGAGCCAATGGAGAGCTGCGTTCAGGGCCTCGAAGAACTCCATGCGCACGCCGCGGTTCATGGCCGCCGTACGGAAGAATTCGCTCTGTTCGTCGGGAACATAGCCCCGGAACACGCAGGCGATGGACAGCCCGGGCAGGAGCCGGGCTGCGAGGCTCGCGATGTCGAAGGCCTCCATCGGCGTGAGGCGTCGGGTGACGTTGTCGCCCTCCACCAGCGCCCGGCGCAGGCCCCGCTCGCGGCAGGCCTCGCAGAGCGCAACCCACACACTGGGCATGCTTTCCGGCGTCATCTCGAAACCGGGCGAGAGGTGCACGTACAGGTAGCCATCGCGCGGTTCCAGGGTGAAGCCGGAACTCATGGCAGCCTACCTCGGCTTCTTTTCCGGGCGTTCCCAGTTCTCCACCGTCACCTGGCGGGCGCGCTCGAGGGTGAGCCTGCCCGCAGGCGCCGGCCGCGTGATCGTCGACCCGGCGCCGATGGTCGCGTCCTCGCCGACCGATACCGGGGCCACCAGCATCGTGCCTGAGCCGATGAATGCGCCATCGCCGATCGTCGTCCGGTGCTTGTCAGCGCCGTCGTAGTTGCAGGTGATGGTGCCTGCGCCGACGTTGACCTTCGCGCCGACGGTCGTGTCGCCAAGGTACGTTAGGTGGTTCGCCTTGCTGCCGGCGCCAAGCTCGCTGTTCTTCACCTCGACGAAGTTGCCGAGGTGCACGCCGTCGGCAAGCCGGGTACCGGGACGCAGGCGCGCAAACGGCCCGATGACGCACTGCCGGCCCGCGACCGAGCCCTCGACCAGGCTGTTCACGCGCACTTCGCTGTCGTCGCCGATCTCGCAATCGCGCAGCACGCAGTTCGGCCCGACCTTCACCCGGTCGCCGAGGCGCACCTTGCCTTCGAGGATCACGTTGACGTCGAGGACGACGTCGCGGCCGCAGGCGACCTCGCCGCGCACGTCGAGGCGAAGGGGATCGACGACCGTGACCCCGGCGCGCATCAACTCGGCCGCCCGGTTCGCGCGCAGCGCGGTTTCCGCCTCTGCAAGCTGGACCTTGTCGTTCACCCCGAGCACCTCAGCAGGCGTCTCCGCCACCACGGCCTCGACCGTGCAGCCATCGCGGACGGCGGCCCCGATACAGTCGGTCAGATAGTACTCCGCCTGGGAGTTATCGGCCCTGAGCGCGCCGAGCCAGGCGCGCAGCCGGGCCGCGGGCGCAGCCAGGACGCCAGTGTTGACCTCTGCAATCGCGCGTTGCTCATGGCTCGCATCGCGCTCCTCGACGATGCGTGCAACGCGCCCGGCCACGTCGCGCACGACGCGCCCGTAGCCCGCCGGGTCCGGCAGACGTGCCGATAGCAGCGCGAGCGCATCCGGCCCGCAGCGCGATATGAGGTCTGTCAGCGTTGCTGCGCGGATCAGCGGTACGTCGCCATAGAGCACGAGCACTTTGTTGCCGTCCGGCACCCCCGGCATCGCCTGCGCGACCGCGTGGCCCGTGCCCTTCTGCTCTGCCTGCAGGTCCCAGCGGATGTCGCTGCCCGCGATCGCCGCGCGAACCGCCTCCGCCCCATGGCCGTGGACGACGTGGATCGCATCGGGCCCGAGCGAGCGTGCGGACGCGACGACGTGCGCGAGGAGCGGGACGCCCGCGAGCGGCTGCAGCACCTTTGGCAGCTCGCTATTCATGCGCTTGCCCTGGCCCGCGGCAAGGATCACGACGGAAAGGGGCATTGGCCCGATTGTACCGCGGCGATTTGCCGGTTCGCGCACAAGGGTGATATACCAACGGCAGCGCGACTACCCAACAGCCACCGAGGCGGTCCAAAAACATGGCAACGAAGCTTGAAAAACCCTTGCGTCGCGAGTTCCCCGTGAACGAGGAGCTGTACACGCTGACGATCTCCCCGGAGGGCCTGAAGCTGGTCCCGAAGGGCAAGCGCAAGGGCCACGAACTGAGCTGGAAGGACCTCCTGAACGGCCAGCCGGCCGTCGCCTCGGCGCCCTCCTCGCCGCTCGATCCTTCCTGAGGCTCCGAAACCCGGAACCCCGGGCCGGGATTGCCGGTCCGATCCTTCCATGAGAGGGAGGATCGCCCGGGTTCTCGGGTTTGCGCTGGCGCTCGGCCTCGCGGCCGACACCGCCTTCGCCGCGCGGGTGGTGGATCCTGCGAGCGCGCGCCGCGCCGTCTCGAGCCCCGTCGTCGTTGCCCAGGACGGTGAACTCGCAGCACTCGCCGCGGCCGGGCGAGCCACCGAACTCGCCGCCCGGCTCGAGCGCATCGCGCACGACGCGACCCTGAACGACGTCGCCCAGGAATGGCTGCTCGACCGCGGCCTGCATGCCCTCGCGCGCGGCGCGCCGTCGCCCGCGGCGCGCGCCTCGGTGGCCCGCCTCGCATTGCGCACGCCGCTCGTGTACGCGCGCATCGACCCCGATCACGGCGACCGCGCCACACCTTTATATGATGCGGGTGCCACCTCGCGCTTCGTGCTCCGCCACTGGGATCGCGTTGCGGCGCGCGATGTCGCGGCCGCGGAGATCGGCGCCGGACGCCTGGCTGCGATCCTGCGCTTTGCCGGCGCCGCCGAGGACGATCCCGCCCGTGACGGCATCGCCGACGCTTACCGCGCCGCGCCGCCGGCCGCGCTCGCGGGCCAGCGAGCCGCCGTGGCAGACGCCCTTGCGCAGGGACGCCCTGTCGATGCGCTCGGGCTGATCATCGCCGAACGACTGGCGGACGCCGCGTTGTTCGGCCTCGTATTCGACTACGCCGACGAGCCAGTCGCGCTGGCGGCGATCCCGGCGGTCGCGCGCACCCTCGATGACGTGGCCGCGCTCGCGCTGCTTGCGCGCGCGAGCCGCCGCGCGGACGTCGCGTCGGCCGCAGTGCTCGAGATCGGCCGGCTCGCCGTACGTGACGCCGCGGCGCGGCAATTCCTGTTCGAGTCCGTCGCCGATCCCGACATCGGTCCCTCGGCCGCGACTGCACTCGCCCGGCTCGGCGACCCCGCGGTGAGCGCGGAGGTGGGGCGCAGGCTCGCTGCTTCGCAAGACGAGGCGACTCGGCGCCGCCTGGTGCTCGCACTGAAGCTCGATGCGAGTCCCGCCGCCAGGGACGAGCTCGCGCGCTTCGTCAAGACGGGCGCAGGATCCGCGCCCTTGCAGAAGGAGATCCGCCAGTGGCTCGAGCGCTGAGCCACGCGGCCGGCATCGTCCTGCTGTGCGGCGCGGCGCTGCCGGCCGGCGCCGCCTGCGTCTTCGATGCGGACGGCGAAATCACCAATCCCTTCCAAGCCGGCTGCGGCGACGTGATCTTCACCTACACCGAGACCGACAACATCGGCACGAACATAGCGCTCGGTTACGCGCCGCCGGTACCAGTCGCCTCGATGACGCCGGTCGTTGGGTTTCGCGACTACGCATCGCTGTTCGCGCGCCACCAGGAGCTGCTCACGTTGAACGACGAGGTGGAAGGTGCCGTCGTCGGCCAGACCGTCGCCGGCCGCGACATCTGGGCTTACGCGATCGGCGACACGGATGCGACGACCGCCGAGGGCTTCGCGGAAGCCGCAGTGCTGGTGAACGGGGGCATCCATGCGCGCGAGTGGCAGACGCCCGAAGCCGCGACCGCGCTTTACGAGACGCTGGTCGCCGCGAAGGCCGACGGCGGTTTCTTCCAGTTCCTGGTCGAGAACCTGAACACGATCGTCCTGCCGGTCAACAACGTCGACGGGTTCATCCAGACGCAGCTTTATCCCGTCAACGTCACGGCCGACCGCGAGCAGCCGCGCGAAGGCCGCATGCGCCGCAAGAACCTGCGCAACGCCGTGACGAACGGCGCCATCGATTCTGATATCGGCACCGTGCCGGACAATTTCTGGGGCGTGGATCTCAACCGCAACTCGTCGCAGGGCTTCGGCCAGCAGGGCGCGAGCAGCGCGAGTGTGACGAGCCTGGTGTACCGCAGCGGCGCCCCAGACATGGAGCCGGAGTTGCTGGCGCTGCAGCAGGCCGCGGCTCTGGGCCCGGCCTCGCGCCTGCGGCTCTACAGCGACACGCACTCCTTCGGCCGCGTGTACTCCGCACCGCGACCCGCCAACACGCGCCTCAACGCGATCACGCAGTCGCTCGCCCAGCGGATGATCGCCGCCTCCGGCCGCAGCTACGGTTACGGACCGGACCTCACCGGCTCACCCGGCATCGGCACGACCGCGGATCACTTTGCGTTCAAGCTCGAAATCCCGGCGTGGACGCTCGAGGTCGAACCCGCGGACGGCGGCCAGGAATACGGCGGCCTCGCCTCGCACGGACACAGCGGCTTCATCCTGCCGGCCGCAGAGGCGCCGCGCATGCGCGACGACCTGACACGCCAGTACCTGCTCGGCTTCTATCGCCAGAGCGGGCCGCCTGCCGCCATCGCCGCCGAGATCCGCGACACGGACGGCGACGCTGTCGTCTATCGCGCACGCTGGGGCCGGAGCGGCGCGAGTGCGCGCACGCTCACGGTCGAGGTGAACGAGCCGCTGCTACCGGGCGGCAATTACCGGCTCTGGGTCGCATTCAACAAGCCGATGCGGATCCGCAGTTCCGCGGGCGAGGTCGTCCCCTATGCCGGCCAGGATCGGGGTGCGGCGATCGGCACGCTCGCGCTCGAAGTCGGCACTCTGGCGGACGACATTACGCTCGCGGGGGGGGCGTGGCTGAACGCAGCAGGCGGCGCTCCGGACGGCTACCTTCGCTACAGCGACGACGCCTTCGCCGTTGATTTCAGCTTGCCCGCCGGGCTCGCGATCACGGAAGCGACGTCGGCGGTGCTGTTCCTGGATGTCGAGGACCTGGCGCAGATGGCGCTCGACGGCGAACCCGCGAGCGCCGTCGACTGGGGCAGCGGTCATTGGCTGGGCTACGAGGACGAGACCGGCGCGAGCGGCGACACTGGCGGCGCAGACTGCTCGTTCAAGCCCTTTGTCGCGCCGGCAGCCGGCGCCGCGCCACCCGTGACGGGAATCGAATGCGGCGCCGCAACTCCAC
>Ga0163150_10000165_pt1 | contig 120410 bp, 106 predicted proteins | sample OliLakLV19P2IB_FD_148628 | JGI IMG/M metagenome (GOLD analysis project Ga0163150, IMG submission 148628) | Freshwater microbial mat bacterial communities from Lake Vanda, McMurdo Dry Valleys, Antarctica - Oligotrophic Lake LV.19.P2.IB | ecosystem: Environmental > Aquatic > Freshwater > Lake >...
CCCCGTTACAAAGGGAGGCTGTCCCCCGTTACAAAGGGAGGCTGTCCCCCGTTACAAAGGGAGGCTGTCCCCCGTTACAAAGGGAGGCTGTCCCCCGTTACAAAGGGAGGCTGTCCCCCGTTACAAACGCCTGGCCCCGGTCACGGCGCGTAGGCGCTGTCGTCGTCGCTGAGGAACGCGTTGCGGGGAAAGTCCATCACGGACTGGAGCAGCCACGACTGGCCCGCAGCGTGCACACCCTCGCACGGCTGCGAGACGACGCCGGTGTGACCATCGAGCCGCACCACATGTGTGAACCCGCGGCGTCGAAACGCCTGGCCACCCGCGTACACCGTGCCGAGATTGAACTCGACCGTGTTGCCCGGGGCTCGCATGTATCGATTCGGTCCGCCCTGCCATCCGCCTTCGCCGAAGAACGCGGTGACATCGGGACGAGTCACCTGCGCCGGCCTCGCCCCAATTCGCGCGTTGTTCCATCCATCGAGCAGCACACCGTCCACACTCACGCCGGGCAGTGAACCCTCGGTGCCAAGGTAGCTCGTGTTGTAGTTGTAGCCCGTGAATTGCTCGACCGCCCCCGCGCCGCCACTCGCACTCGCGATCGATTCGGGCGGTTCGAGATCGGGACATTGGAAGACTCGTCCATCGCCGACGAAGCGCCAGATCGCGCCGGGTGTGCTCGTTCCGCCGACCTCCTCGAAGTCCCACGAGCGCGTGACCACACCGGAGTCCTTCAAGAAGTAGAGCACCGAAGGCGGCAACCACTCGCGCGAGACATTCGCGTAGCCGAGTGCGCCGATCGCAAGCTGCCGCAGATTCGACTGGTTCTCGCTCGATCGCGCGCTCACGCGCAGAACGCCGAGTCCCGGCACAAGCAGCGCGACGAGCACGCCGATGATCCCGAGCGCCACGAGCACTTCGATGATCGTGACTCCGCGCCGCGCGGCGCGACTGCGACTCTCGGTCGCACGCTCGAGATGTTCACTGCGTGCACGCATCGATCAGCTCCAATTCCCGAGCACGACCGCAAGATCAGCGCCATCGACGACGCCGTCGTCATTCAGGTCAGAACTCGCACCGTTCTCGAGCGCACCATCCGTGCCCCAGGTTCCAAGCACAATCGCGAGATCGGCGCCATCGACCACGCCATCACGATTGATGTCTCCGGCGGCGAACGACGGTCGCTTCGCACTCACCGCACTGATCGCGTCGATCTCCACCGTGCAACACGATCCAGGCGGCACGCGCACGCGCACGAAGCGCGCCTTCGACAAACCGACCGACGCAAGATCGACACCCGCGCCGCCTCCCGCACCGTCGTACAACTCGATCAACTCATCGAAGGTCGTGCCCACGCCGATCAAGAGCGCCGCCGCCGGATCGACGGGTCGTGTGAAATCGCTCGGCAACACACCCGGCACCAGGTCGTACGGCCCCGCGTCGAGATAGCCGAGCGTCGGGAACATGCCATCGGCGACCGCACCGGGCACGGTGTGCCACACAGCGCCGTCCTCGCTCACATCGATTGCGCCGCCCTCGGCATAGAGCACGCCGCAGGTTCCGAGCGGATACTCGATGTCCGCGAAGAAACTGTTACCGAACACGAGCAGATCGACACCGAACGGATTCGCTGCGTCGTCGAGCACATCGTGATCGAACGCAAGCACGAGTGAACCGCCGGGACCGATCGAAACGACTTCGCTCGGGAGAAACGCGGGATGGAAAGGACTCACCACGCCAGGATCGAAACCGACGCCGCTGAATCGCGTCGCCTCGCCGAGTGCGCTGTTCGGGTTCTTGTACGAGGGCGGTACGCCCGCGCCGGATGTGTACGACACCCACGACACGGCGAACGCGCTCGAGTCACTCGCGCCGTTCGCGCCGTTCGCAACACGCGCCAATGAAATCGAGACGACCGACGCAAACGCGAGCGGAAAAACGGACGCGAGCGGAAACACGCGCGCGAGCGGAGATGCAAGCGCGATCGAACATCGAGACGCGAGCGGGAACACAGACGCGAACACCGCGCTACTCGCGCACTTCTTCGAAATCTGGAACGGCATGACGGACCCCGAGGCGAACCCAGTGCCGTGAGCCCATTACGCGAGGGCGCGGCCGGTGGTCGAGGCAGGTCTTCCGACTCAGGGTTGAGCCCCGCCGGCCTTCCCGATCGCGCGCATTGCACGGCGACCAGTGGCGTGTTCGGCGGGACGCGCGTCGACCTCTTCGAACGGTCGACGCACCCTTCACGGCGGCGCGTCCGCGGCGGTCTCTCACCGCCTTCCCTCGTCCTTCGATCGGACTTCACCGATCGGGAACGGCCGCAGGAACACCTGTTCATGCGGAACCTCGACGCGCGAAGAGTAGCCGAACAGGACGATCGAGGACGGCATCGCCCGACTCCAAGAGAGCCGTTCGTTGACAAGGCCGCGCGGCAGCCGATAGATTCGGCTCTTTCCGCGGCGGCGATCGGCCCGACGACGGCGTGACGAGGTGCACGCGCGTTGGGATCGCTGACCCGGTTCGATCGAGGAGCCCTGCGTTGAGCAGCTTCCATACGCGCGCGTCAATGTTTGCTCTTGCCTCGGCTCTTGCGCTCGTTCCGAGTGTGTGGGCTCAGGACTCCGACATGAACGGGGACGAAGGTGAAGCCCCCGGCGACACGGGCGTGGGTACTGACGCGCCGAAGACCACCGGCGCTGCGACGAAGCAGAGCACCGCCACGCCGCAGACGGCGGGGCAGGTCGATCAGTTCCTTCACCACATCATGATGGCGCGGCCTGATCTCGCAGCGATTGCGGGTGAGGCGCTCCTGTCCGACTCGCTCTCTGCGGCCGATCTGGCGCAGGTCGTCGACGGCATGAATCTCGGCGACAAACTCGATCGCGCCATTCGACGCGGTCGCGCCATGAGCGGAGGGGTCGCCGAACTCGTCGGTCGTTTCGAAACGAAGCTCGAGCGAGGTCGACTTGATCTGGCCCGCGAAACGGCGCGCATGGCCGAAGCCGTGGCGATGCTCGACGGCACGATTCGCCAGCAAGGCTTGGCGCGGGCTCGACTCGAAGCCGCAGGCGAGTACGCGGTTCCAATGCTGCTCACGCAAGTCGTCGACGGACGCAACCCGAAAGTCGAGATCGCTTCGGCGGATGTGATCGTCGCCATCGGTCGGCGATCAGTGCTGCCGCTCGCGTCGGCACTTCCTTCACTTGATCCTTCATCGCAGCGCAAAGTCTGCGAGATGCTCACGCAGATCGGCTGGCCGACGGCGGTGCCCTTCCTTCAGGAAGCGGCCGAGCAGCCGAATGCATCGAGCGATGTGCGCGAAGCAGCGACGCGCGGCATCACGCGACTCGGCGGATTCCGCGGCACGGTCTCGGAGGGGTACACCTCGCTGGCGCGGCAGTTCTTCCGTCGCGAGCTGCAACTCATTCCGTACGCGGACGAGACCGTCAACAATGTCTGGGCGTGGGACGATTTCGGCGGACTCACGCCGACGCCGGTTCCCACCGCGATCTTCAGCGATGTGATGGCGATGCGACTCGCCGAGCGTGCGCTCGACGCCGATCCGGCGAACACGCAGGCGCTCGCGGTCTTCGTCGCCGCCAATCTTCGTCGTCAGAATGATCTGCCGGAAGGCGCCGTTGATCCGGTCTTCGGCGATCTCGATCACTCGCCGCAATTCTTCGCCACCGTCGTCGGCACCACCGTGGGACAGATGGTGTTGGCGCTCGCGATCGAATCGCAGGACACCGCGCTCGTGCGCGACGCGATCGCGGCGCTGGCGCAGACCGGCGGTGCCAGTGTCGTGACAGGCGTCGGCGGCAAGACGCCGATCATCGATTCCCTTGCATATCCCGATCGTCGTGTGCAGTTCGACGCGGCGATCATGCTCGGAGAGGCGCTGCCATCGACGCGCTTCCCTCAGGACACGGCCGTTGTGCCGTTGCTTGCAACGGCCGCGCGAACGGCAGGCTCGCAGTTCGCAGCAGTCGTGGCGCCCGACTCCGAGGATCAGCGGCAGATCGCCGCATCGCTCGCAGACAAGGGCTTCACCGTCGTCGGCACGGCCGCGACCTGGGACGACCTGGTCGCAAGTGCACTCGTCGGCGGCATGCTCGATCTCGTCGCCACGCGCGGACGCAGCGACCAGATTCAGGAGACGGTGAGCGGCGTGCGTCGAACGAACTCGACCGCTGCGGCACCCGTGCTGCTCGTGGTGACGGAAGAGGATCGTCCTGCGATCGAACGGCTCTTCGTGCTCGATCGACGCATTGGCATCTGGACCGCCGGTGCGCCGGAAGAGACGATGGCGAACACGATCGACGACCTGGTCATGCGCACAAGCGGTGGTCGCATTGATGCAGGCGAAGCAGTCGCCTACGCCATGCGATCGCTCGAGGCACTGCACAGCATCGCGCTTTCGCGAAGCAGCGTCTATCAGATCGAGGATGGCGAGAAGGCGCTTGCGGAAGCACTCGTCACGCGCGAGGGATCGGTGCGAATCGCGGTGGCGAACGTGATGGCGCTCATTCCGACCGACTCGGCGCAGATCAAGTTGCTCGATGTCACGCTGCTCGCGAGTGGAGACGAGCAGGCGGAGTTGCTCGGCGCAGTTGCGGCGAGCGGACGACGCAATGGAAATCGCGCGGAGGCGAGGCAGATCGCAGCGCTGCGACAGTTGGTGTTGTCGAGCAGCGGCTCGCTCGCTGACGCCGCGGCGACTGCGTACGGTGCGCTGGGTCTGCCGACGGAAGAGGCCGTGCAGCTCATCATCAAGTGAGCGAGGGTGGCGCATGCACGCGGCGACGTTCGCGTGCACAGCGGTGCCGCTCGCGGTGACATTTCGCGTGCACGAAGGCGACGCTCGCGTGCACGGCGGTACCGCATGAGCGATTCGAAGTGTCGCTCGCAGAGAGATGAGTCCGCGAGTTTGCCAGAGGTTGGATCTTGACCCGCACTCGGCCCCTCGGCGCGTTGGCCGTTGATCAAGCTTGGCTCTCCAGCCGTTCGTGCTATTCTTTCCCTCCCTTTGCGATCGGTTCAGCGATCGCGTGAGTGCCACCCTAGCTCAGTGGTAGAGCAGCGCTTTCGTAAAGCGCAGGTCGTGGGTTCGAATCCCATGGGTGGCTTGTTTCGCTCGCGCTCCGTGCCGCACAAGAGCGGCGCAGTCGGCTCGTGATCTGCAACCGACCTCGAACATCGAGCACCGTCGTCGCTCAATTCGATCTCGATGCCGAGCCGGGCAATACACTCTCGCCCGAGAGAGTGGCTCGCGCACGCACACGATTCGCACTCGTTGACACGCTCCTGACGCTGCCGTGGCAGGTGAGCGCGATACTCGCGGTCGTCGTGCCGGCAGTGTTCCTTGTCGTGAGCCTGGTTCTCTCCGCAAGCGGTCTGCGCATCGCGAGTTTGAGCGGAGTCGCTCGACTCTTCGCCGGCGTCTCGGGGGTTTGTTTCGCACTGCTCGCAGGCGGCGCGGCGATCCACGCCGCTCGCAAGCGGCGGCTGGCCGGGGCAGTCCGGGACGATCCGCTCTCAAGAGATGTGTCGTCCAAGGAGTTTGAGTGGGCCATCGGCGAGTTGTTTGCGCAACATGGATTCAAGGTGAAGGAGCAACTTGCACCCGGTCCTGACGGTGGCATCGATGTTCGGGCGTGGAGAGACGGAGAGCTGTTTGTCGTTCAGTGCAAGCAGTGGCGGACCCGCGCGGTCGGCGTCGCGACGGTGCGCGAGCTGCTCGGGATCGTGGTCGCCGAACGCGCTCGCGGCGGCATTCTCTTTTCAGCGGGAAGCTTCACGCCCGACGCTGTCCACTTCGCGCGCGGGCAACCCATTCAACTCATCAATGGCTCGCAACTGCGCAGTCGAAGAAAGCGTGCAGCTCCGCCGTCGGCCACGGCACCAGCCGCGTGCAACACTGCGACGGACGCCCCACGATGTCCTCAGTGTGGCGCGACGATGGTGCATCGCATTGCGCGTCGCGGTGCCAACGCCGGGAGCGCTTTCTGGGGCTGCTCCGGTTACCCAAGCTGCAAGGGAACGCGAACATCGGAGAACGCCGCGCAGGAGTGTTGAGCGCGGCTCATCCAGCCGGAGTAGAGGGCATCTCCCTGGGATCCGGTCAAGCGCGCGTGAGATCGTGATCGCGTGTCAACGCCGCCCGGTCTCGAGATACGCAACGATGCGGTCGGCATGCTCCGTGAGCAGCCCCGTGGCCGAACCCCACGCACCTCCGGTCTCCGACTTGACGGTGAATTCACCCAACGGCCTGGCAGAATCGGCCTCGCGGACTACGACAACACTCTCGATTCGATCCGTGCCGGCGAAGATGCCGGCGCCCGCGCGCGCGCCTGGGCTGCGCATGCGATACGAGACGACTCGCACCGTTACCGCTCGCCGACAGCCCTCATCGGACTCCGTGGCCTGAGCACTCGTCGCGAGCGCCTCTCCGAGTCGTTCTCGAATGACAATGAGCGCGCTCTTCGATACTTCCGCCTCCGGGATGACCTCGACATCGAAGCTCTGTCCAGTCACCGGTTCGTAGGCAGTGCGCACATTCAATCCTGTTGAACAGGCGCATAGAAGGAGCAACGCAAGCGCTGCTGCAAATCCTTCGACAACCATGCGGTCATGGACCTTTTGTTTTCTGCGAATCACGACGGGGTCACTCATGGATTGCTCCAGTCGGCTTGCTTGGCGATACTCCGAAGAGTTCCGATCGGCAGATCGCGCTCCCTAGGCTCGGAGCTGTCGTTTCCCACGAGGCACCTGCCGCCAGCGGCTGCCGCCACGCCTCCGCGCTAATCCATCTCAAGGCTGCGGGCACGCGTGGCGCGGCGCCTTCGCTCGACCCATGTGCGAAGCTGCTCTCGAAACTCCCGCGGCTGGCGGATCAACTTGAGCGGAAGCTCCGGGTGCGTCACATCGGCGCTGATCACCGTCACGGTGCCGATGCCGACGAGCCGCGCCAGAAACGACTGATAGAGCGACGTATCGCGCACGCGGTAGAGCTCCAGCTCATCGATGTGCTTCGAGAAGACGCCGGTGACGAGGCGCAGTCGCTGCGTCGTGAGTTCGTATCGCGTGCAGCGCACCACCAAGTAGCGCCAGATGCCGTAGCCGAGCGGAACGATCAACCAGCAGAGCAGCACCGCTGCGATGAAGGCCCAGATGTTCGTCCACTGACTCGGTGAACCGACCGCCACAATGGTGTCGTCCGAGGGATCGCCACCACCGCCCTCCGGGTACGCGACATCGAAATCCTCTTCGTTCGGCGCGCTCGCGCGGCGCTTCGGTCCGACGCTCTTGACCTTCACACCTTGCGACTTCGCCGCCTCCGCCGCGGCGTGCGCATCGGCGGCGCGCAGTGTGAATGTGATCGACTCGCCCGAAGGCAGGATGCCGACGATTTCGAACTCTTCGCCTGCGGGACCGGTTCCACCGGGCACCGTGATCATGGCGCCGCAATGCGAGCACGCGCCGCGCTTGCCCGCCATCTCAGGTGTGACGCTGTTCTTCTTGTTGCACTCGGGACAGATGACTTGCATGGTCGCTGCTCTTCGTCGCTCGCCGCCGTCGCTTTCATTCTGACAGGATTTCTGGATGCCAGTGGAAGAGCCGCCGCGAGCCGGATCATCGATCACTTGGCTTGCTGCTGCTGAAACTCGCGGACGGCGGCGTGGATCGACCGAAAGAAGCCTGACTCGCCGATCTGCGCACGCAGTCCCGCGCGTTCGAGCGCTTCGCGCAGAGGTCGATTCGCACGCGCGATCTTCAATTCGATGCCACGCTGCTCGAGCTCGAAGTCGAGTCTCTGCAGCGCTTCGACCGCCGTCACATCGATCTCCCAGATCGCCTGCGCGTCCAGCACGAACCACTGCACTTTCGACGGACACATGTCGATCAGCGTCTTCACGCGCTGAACGAAATACTCGGCGTTCGCGAACATGAGCGGCGCGTAGAAGCGGTACGCGATGAGGCCCGGCACCGTCTCGGGAGGACTGCCGTCGTCGTCGCCGAGATCGTGATAGCGCTTCCGCTCGGGGATCTCGCGCAACACCGCGTCGAGTGGCCGAGCCATGCGCCCGATCGTGTAGACGAGCGAGACGAAGACGCCCACGAGTATGCCCTGCAGCACGCCGGCGATGAGCACGCTCAACATGACGACGAGCGCGAGCACGAACGCACGCTTCTCGTACCGCAGCAGCGCTCGGTACTCGCGAGGCTCGATCAGTTGCGTGCCTGCGAAGATCAGAATCGCGGCGAGCGCCACCATGGGCAGCCGTGCCATGAGCCCCATGAAGAAGAGCAGCACCAGGCCGAGTCCGGTTGCCGCGATGAAACCGGCGAGCGGTGTCTGACCACCGGCGGAGTCGTTCACCGTGGTGCGCGACTGACTGGCACCAACAGGGAACCCCTGAAAGAATCCTGCCAGGATGTTCGCGGCACCGAGCGCCGCAATCTCCTGATTGGGTCGAATCTGCTCGCCGCGCTTGGACGCGAAGGCCCGCGCCAACAGGATGCCCTCCGGAATCGTCAACAGCGCAATCGCGATGGCACCCGGCAGCAATGCCTGGAGATCCGTGAAGTGGATCCATGGCATCGCCGGCGCCGGCAGTCCCGCAGCGACTGCACTGACGAGCGCGACGCCGTGCGATTCGAGATCAACGATGCAGGAGAGCGCAATTCCGAGTACGAAGACCACGATCGCGCGAGGCACCTTTGGTGAGAGAGCGCGGAGCATGAACTGCAGCACCACGAAGCCGACGCCGAGCAGCATCGTGAGTGTGTGCCACTCCGCCGAGCGACTCCACAGTTCCCCGACGATCCGGAAGAAGTCCGTCGCGTCGACGCTCACACCGACGAACTTCCCGAGCTGGGTCGAGATGAGGATCAACGCGGCGCCGGTCAGATAGCCGACGAGCACCGGCTTCGAAAGCAGGTCGGCCACGACTCCCGCGCGGATCAGCGCCGTCACCAGCAGGATGAGGCCGACGAGTACCGCGAGTGCCGACGCAAGCAGGAGTGCGCGGGTCCCATCGCCAGCAGCCAACGGCGCAATCGCGACACCGACGAGCAGCGCGATCGCCGCGTCGGGGCCCGCGATGACCAGACGCGAACTCGCGAAGAGACCGTAGCCGATCATGCCCAGCAGCGCTGCGTAGAGGCCCGCGACGGGCGGAACTCCCGCGAGCTCCGCGTACGCCACGACTGACGGCACCATCACGGCGCAGACGCTCAGTCCTGCAACGACATCCGCACGGAGCCACTCTCGCCGATACCCCGCGAGCGTTCTCGAAAGCGGAAGCCAACTCAACGCACGAAGCACGGCACGAGTCTATCGGGGGCCGCGCGACGCTCTGTGATCGTCAAAGCCGACCGCGCGGCACTCCATGATCGTCAAAGCCGACCGCGCGGCGAATTCGAGTCCGCCATGCGCTGATAGGCGCCGGCAGCCGTGCGACCGCCACCGATCGCAGCGCCGCCGAGGCCAGTGCCGCGGAAACCGTTCACGTCGTAGTACGGATCGGCGTAGCCATTGAAGTAGCTGCCGCCCCAGTAGTCCGACACCGCCGGATACGGATCCACCGGGTACACGGGCGGAGTCTCGCCAGTGCCAGCTGTGTACGCGGTCGACGGCGTTTGGCTGAACTCACCAGCCTGCGACGCACCCTGACTGAACGAGTAGTTGTAGTCCGTGCCGCTGTTGTCGGCGTGGCTCTGCGAGTCCCATTGCTTCTGCAGATAGGTCTGCGCCGCCTGTCGCCTCGCCTGTGCCTTCGCGTCGCGCTCCTTCTCGAGTTCCGGCTGCTTGGCGGCCTTCGCGTCTTCTTCGGCCTGGAACGCCTGCGCCTTCGTCGTCGCGAAGTCGTGATACGCATCCATCAACTTGTTGTCGTTGAGGAATTGCGTGAGTCCCTGCACTTGATTGCGCGTCGAATTGAGCGTGTTCCATTGCCCTTGGACCATGGTGGTCGTCGCGGCAACCTCGGCTGCGAGCGTGTCGATGTTGGTCGACGAGATCGTCACCGGGCCGCGCAACTGCTCGGCCTTCACAGCGGTCTGGTACGCCTTCTGGAACGAGAGCGGTGCCGAGGTCGGCTTCCAACTCTGCTTGAATGTCGCGAGTTTCGCATCAAGCGACTTCGATGAGATGAAGCTCTTCATGAGATCGATGCGCTTCGTGGCACCGTCGAGCTGCTGAGCCGACGCGTCGTTCATTGTGTTGAGCGCGTTGAGCTCCACTTGGAGGTTGGCGAGCGCCGCCGCGATTGGGGGTGCCGGTGCGTTGCTGCTTCCGCCGGCACCACCAGCACCTCCAGCGCCTCCTGCACTGCCAGCACCACCGGCGCCGCCTGCACCGCCTGTGCCTCCGCTGCTCTGAGCGAGCACGAGTCCTGTCGAAGTGGCGATCGCGAGCGTGGAGAGAACGAGAAGCGAACGGGAAAGGCGCATGGGTCGATCCTCAAGTTGCGGTGAAAGCGCGACGAACGGAGCCGCATGTTACCGCATGCCTCCGCGCCGGTGGTCGGCTCGCTATCCTCAACGCCCTGAAAGAAGGCGCCTGCATGTCACATGAACGAGATCATCGCTCCCATCACGGCCACGGCGGAGGTCATGCTCCTCCGCGCCTGAACGGCCGGCACGGCCTCAAGCTCTTCATCCTCAACGCGGTGCTCTTTCTTGCGTGCGGGGCGTTCGCGGGACTCATCATGAAGGACTATCTGCCGACGCCGTACGAGATGAAGGTGCTCGCGGCGTTGGTCGCCGTGCCGCTTGTGATGGCGCTGATCGCAACCGTGGTGCATGTCAAGACCGATCGCTGGACGAGCGTCGACGACATGGCCGAGCGGTTCACGAAGTGAGCGGATTTCGAAGAGAAACGGCGGCCCTCGTCTCGGGTGCTGGCGGCGAGATGGGTCACGGACTGCTGCAAGCGCTCGCTGAGCGCGGCACGGCGATCGTGGCGATGGATGTGCGCGAACTCGACGCATCGTTCCGCTCACTCTGCCGCGAGACGATCGTCGGAGACATTCGCGATCCGGCGCTGCTCGAGCGACTGCTGACCAACTACGAGATCGACGAGGTCTTTCATCTTGCGGCGCTGCTCTCAACGCGCGGTGAGTTTGCGCCCGAGACCGCCCATGCAGTGAATGTCGGCGGCACGCTCAATCTCTTGAATCTCGCGGCGGAGCAGGCGCGGACCCACGGTCGCGCCGTGAAGTTCGTCTTCCCGAGTTCGATCGCCGTCTACGGCATTCCCGACCTCGCCACCAAGTCGAAGTCCGGGCGCGTCAACGAGGATCAATTCCTCGAGCCGCGCACGATGTACGGCGTCAACAAGCTCGAAGGCGAACATCTCGGCCGCTACTACGAGCGTCACTATCGACTGCTTGCGCGCGATCGCATGGCGATGCCCGTCGACTTCCGTTCGATCCGCTTCCCCGGCATTCTCTCTGCGGAGACGGTGCCGTCCGGTGGCACGAGCGACTACGGACCGGAGATGATTCACGCGGCGGCGTCGGGACATCCGTACACCTGCTTCGTGCGCCCCGATACGCGCATCCCGTTCATGACGATGCCCGAGGCGATTCGCTCGATCCTGGAACTTGCCGCGGCGCCGAAGGCGCGGCTCACGCGCGTCGTTTACAACGTCGGCGGCTTCAGTCCGAGTGCTGCGGATTTCGAAGCGGTTGTGAAGCGAGCCTTTCCCGACGCAAAGATCGCGTTCGAACCGGATGCGGGGCGGCAGTCGATCGTTGACAGTTGGCCGGAAGATCTCGATGACTCGGCGGCGCGGCGCGACTGGGGTTGGGCGCCAACGCACACGCTGGAGAGCGCGTTCACGAAGTATCTCGCACCGAGCGTGCGCGCGCGGCACGGTGCAACGGCCTGACGAAAGCACGCATGTGTTCATCGTTGCACGCGTGACCGCTGCCCCGAGCGGCGTCGATCCGCGCAGCGTCACCGGTACGATGCGCTGATGACCACGACCAGCGCTCCGTCCTTCGCCAGCCGATCACAGGAGATCCTCTCCACGCTCGAGCGCACGGGCCAGCTCAAGCGGCTGCAGATGATCGAGGGACCGATGGACGCGACCGTGCAGATGCGCGGCTACGGCCAGGTCGCGTGCTTCTGCTCGAACAACTATCTGGGACTCGCGAACCATCCCGAGGTGACGGAAGCCGCGATCGAGGGCATTCGTCGCTACGGCGGTGGAACCGCGAGCGTGCGCTTCATCTGCGGCACCTTTGATTGCCACGAGCGACTTGAACGCACGATCGCCACATTCAACGGCCACGAAGCGGCCTACACATTCACCAGCTGCTGGAACGCGAACGAAGCCCTTTTTCCGACGCTCTGCGAGCCCGGCGATCTGATCCTCTCCGATGAGTTGAATCACGCCTCGATCATTGATGGCATTCGACTCGCCGTCTCCATCAAGAAGGGTCTGCTCCGCGCGGTCTATCGCCACAACGACATCGCGTCGCTTCAGAAGAAGCTGGAAGAGGCTCGCGCGAATCCGGAGGTCACGGGCCAGGTGTGGGTCGTCACCGACGGCGTCTTCAGCATGGAAGGCGACATTGCCGATCTGCCGAAGATGCGCGAACTCTGCACGCGCTTCGGCGCGCTGCTCGTTGTTGACGACAGTCACGGCACCGGTGTCATGGGCAAGACCGGTCGCGGCACGCACGAACACTGGGGCATGCCGGGATCGGCGATCGATTGCATCACCGGCACGCTGGGCAAGGCGCTCGGCGGTGCGGCCGGCGGCTATGTCTCGGGCACGCGCGCCATGATCGACCTGCTTGTGCAGCGCGGACGACCAACGCTCTTCTCGAACGCGCTGCCGTGCACCGTGGCGGAGAGTGCGAATCGCGCCATCGAGATCCTCATGCGCGAGCCGCAGCGAGTGGAGAAGCTGCGCCGCAATGTCGCCGCCGCCCGCGCCGGCATTCGCACTACCGGCTTCGAGGTGCTGGACAGCCCGACCGCGATCTGTCCGATCATCGTGCACGACACGGCGAAGGCGATCGCCATGAGCAAGCGGCTGCTCGAGCTCGGCGTCTTCGTGATCGGCTTCGGATTCCCGGTCGTGGCCGAAGGTCACGCGCGACTGCGCGTGCAGATCTCCGCGGCACACGAGTCATCGCACATCGATGCGCTCGTGAACGGATTGAAGACGCTGCGCGCCGAGTTCGGTGCCTGATCCGCAGGAGGCCGCGCCGACCGTCGAACGCTGTTCTGCGGCCAACGGCGCGTTTGTTCAGTGCACGCTGAGCGTCGGCTGCACGAGGTGCCGGTTTGCACTCGCAATCGCGAGCCGCCGGGCCACTTCGCCGCAGATGTGCTCAAGCGGCGCGCGCTGCGCCGCGCTTGCATCGAAGTTCTTGAGCGGCACACCGTCGTCCGAGTGAATGCGAAGCGACGGCTGAATCGGCAGCGCACCAAGGAAGGGCAGGTTCATCGTCGCCGCCATCGTTTCCGCGCCGCCTTGGCCGAAGAGGTCGTAGACGCGCCCATCGTCACCGACGAAGGTGCTCATGTTCTCAACGATGCCGAGCACCGGAATGCCAAGCTGCTCGAACATGCGCACGGCGCGGCGCGCATCATCGAGTGCCACGCGCTGCGGTGTGCAGACGACGACCGCGCCGGACAGCGGCAGCAACTGCGACATCGTCAGCGCGACATCGCCCGTGCCGGGCGGCAGGTCGATCACCAGATAGTCGAGTTCGCCCCACTCGGTCTGCGTCGCGAGTTGCGCGAACGCCTTGTGCGCCATCGGTCCGCGCCAGATCAGCGCCTTGTCCGGATCGACGAGCTTGCCGACCGTCATCGCCTTGATGCCGTGCACTTCGAATGGCAGCAATGTGTTGCCGCGCGCGGCCGTCGGAATATCCTCGAGACCGAGCATCGTCGGCATGCTGGGACCGTAGATGTCGGCATCGAGCAGGCCCACGCGAGCGCCGCTCCGCGCCAAACCGACCGCGAGATTCACGCTCACCGTGCTCTTCCCCACGCCGCCCTTGCCGGCACCGACCGCCACGATCTGCCGCACGCCCGGAAGCGGATTGGCGCCTTCGCGCACGCGATCGTTGGCGCGGCGCACATCCGCAGTGAAGGTCACCTCGATCGATGGACTCGGTTCGTTCGCCGTCTTGGCCGCAGCACGAATCGCCGCCTCGATATCGGACTTGATCTTGTCCTTCATCGGACAAGCGGGGGTCGTCAATTCAACAGTGAGTCGCACGCCCGCAAGATCCGACTCGACCTTCTTCACCATCTGCAGCGTGACCAGATCCTTGCCAAGATCGGGATCGGGCACGGTTCGAAGGGCGTTCCAGACTTCGTCAGATGAGATCGGCATAGATCCGGATGGTAGGGGGAGTCCGAGCACGCGCGCGGACTTTCGCCCACTGCGCTCAACGATGCGGTCGATCCACGGTTGAGGGAGAGTCCGTCGAGCACGGTGGATCTGGCTCACCCTGACGCCGCAATCCGCTCAGCGTGGCAATGCCGAGCGGTTCGTATCGTTTCCCATCGATTGCCGTCTTTTCGCGGCACAAACAATAGGAGAGCACACATGACATTGACTCGTATGGCTTCGTTCGTTCTTGCCGCGGCGCTTCTGCCGACCACGGCAATTCTCGCTCAGGATGCACCCGATCGCGGCTCGCCGCCGCCGACTCGTCCGAGCGGAGGTGACAAGGGCGGCGCAGGCGACGGCGTGCGTGGACCGCGCGTACCCGGCGGCGCGGGCCTCGGTGACTCTGGGTTCGGAGAGCGCGGAGGCGCCAAGGGCGGCCGCGAAATGCGCGGTCAGGACGGCGACGCGACCGGCTGGATGCGATCGCTCGAGTCGATCTCGAAGGACTTCACTCCTGAGCAGACGGCTCAGATCAAGACGATCAAGGACGAGTGGGCAGCTGAGAACACGAAGTGGCGCGACACCAACGGCGCCAAGATGAAGGAAATCCAGGGCAAGATCGGTGAGAGTCGCAAGGCCGGCGGGACGCCTGACCCAGCGCTGCTCGAAGAGATGCGCAAGCTCGGTGCTACGCGCCCCAAGTTCGAAGCCTCTCGCAATCGCATTGCGGCATTGCTGACGCCTCCGCAGCTGGAAGCGCACAAGGCAGCAATGGACGCAATGAAAAAGAAGATGGAAGAGGGCAAGGCGCGCGGCGAGCGCGGTGGGCGTCCCGGAGGCGACGGCGCTGATGGAAAGCCCGGTCGTGGTGGAGCCGGTGAAGGTGGTCGACCAGGTCGAGGCCGCGACGGTGCGGGTGGCGGAACCGGCCGAGGCACCGGCGGCGGCACTGGCTCGGGCGGCACTGGCGGCAACGACAAGCCCGCGGCTCCTCCTGCTGGCGAGTAATCCAATCACAACGATCGGCGGGCTCACCGTCGGTCGCAAGAACCTCCGCATGAACAAGAGCCCGCGGCCCAGTGGTCGCGGGCTTTTCATTCAGTCGCCGCAAAGGGAACGCGGCTCACGCGGGGCCTGGTGTCGTGCGCTGCGAATGACTCTGAGTCAAGAACTCAGGGGGCCGATAGCAATGCTCAGACACAATTCTGCAGCGAGCGCTCGCATCCAGCGCGGAATCAACTGCCGCCGAACACGCGGATGTCGTCGTAGGTGTCGACGACCGTCGGCCCGAAGTTTCCACCGTTCGTGAAGTCAGCGTTGATGATGTTGTTGACCGGCGTCGCAGTGCTACCGGGGCCATCGGCGTTCGAGAAGAAAATGCCGTCCTTGCCTGCGCTGATGACGGCGAATCGACCGCGCGCCACGCCCGTGGCGACCGGTTGGTTGGGCGTACCCATGCCCGCATGCCGAACGACCTGCGCCAGGAACGCTCTCGTCGGAGTCGATCCCGCCTCGGCCCCCGTGGCGGTGTTGAAGAGACTTAGCGTCATCTGATCTCGACCCGCGTCTGCCAGGAAGGTGGAGTTGATGTATGGCGTGAGTGAGTAGCGATCGAACTGCGCCGGCGGATTGTTCCCTTGTCCGAGCACATCACCCGCGAGTGGACCGGTGCCGCGCGCCGCGCGGATGTAGATGATCGGCTGACCCCATGAGTCGAGAAGGTCCGGCAGTCCTTGCGGGCCTGCGGTGTTCGGATCGAAGTCGATTTCTCCGACCTGACCCTGGATCGCGGCGAGCTCGCTCGGCTTCGCGGTGAAGAATCGATCGAGCTGCTTGCCCGCGATGAAGGGGCCGCGGCCGTTCGACATCTCATTCACATTCACCTTGAGATCGAGCGTGCCGACCGGGGGGCGCTGGAAGGAGAGCGTCACCCAGCCATTTCCGGCGGTGAGGCCGGCCCATGTTGCAGCGTCGACATCGTCGGAGCGGACGCCGCCGCCCATCAGGTGAAGCAACGCGTTCTCAGTGCCGCTGAGCCTTGCCACGCCACCGTTCTGTTCCGCATCGAAGGCAAGAACATCCTCCGGGATGATGCCCGGCAGGTAGCCGACCTGCTGCTGGAAGTGACTGCATGAGTCGGCGAATTGCTGCATCAGCGCCAGCGTTGCGGCACGCCTGGAGCGCTGGGTGATGGCACCGAGTGCCGGGAGCAGGATCCCGATCAGAATCGCGATGATCCCGATCGCGACGAGCAGTTCGGTCAGAGTGAACGCGAGTCGATGATGTTGAGCGTGAGTACGGCGCATGGAGACGAACTCCGGAGGAAGTGCCCGGGCATGACCAGCGCGATCGACGCGAATTGGCGCAGCACGAGCGGGGCGAAACGGGCCATCGGCCTCGTCACGCTCATCCGCTGCACCCGCAGTCTAGCCTTCCCGGGCTCAAAGGGAAATCCGAGGTTGCGACTTTCAATCACGACGGGGTGCAAACTCACACGCGCGGAGCGCCCCGGCTCACACGCGCGGAGCGCCCCGGCTCACGCGTGCGGAGCGTCCCAGAGCCGCGCGCCGGATGCTTCGAACTGGCGCAGTCCCTCATAGATGGCGCATGCCACGGCTGTTGCGAGATTCAAACTTCGCGCGCCCTCGACGGGCTGCATCGGCAAGGTGATGCGATGGTCGTCGCCGAACTGCTGCGCCACCCATGCGTGGATCGACTCGGGCACGCCGCCGTTCTCCTGTCCGAAGAGCAGGTAGTCGCCGCGTTCGAAGTCGGCGTGCCAATGGGCGTGCGCGGTGCCAGTGGTGTAGAGCCAGAGTCGTGCGGGCGATTCCTTCTCGACGAACGCCTGCCACGACGCGTGCTCGCGGCAATCGACGAGATCCCAGTAGTCGAGTCCCGCGCGGCGCCGCGCCTTCTCGTCCATGTCAAATGCCAGCGGGTGAATGAGATGGAGGCGGCATCTCGTGGTCGCGCAGGTGCGCCCGATGTTCCCGGTGTTGTTCGGGATCTGCGGCTGAAAGAGCACGATGTTGAGCAGCGGCTCGGTCATTCGGGTGCGCGTTCCTCGACGCGGACCGGGAGCACCGACTCGATGCGGCGCTGCCACTGCGGTGCAACATCCGGGAGCGCTGACGACGCCGAGTCTGCTGCATCCGCTCCGGGTTTGCCGGCGGCGGGCGCATCGCTCTCCACGGCGCGGAGTTCGACGATGACTCGCAATTGGTGTTCGCCGGCGCGCTCAGGCGCACGCACGAGTCGGGTGTTGATCATCGAGCGCGGGAAGCGCGTGAAGTCGTTGCTGGCGGCGGGGAACGCCGCACGCAGTGGTTGACCGTCGGCGTCGAGTACTTCAATGACACGGAGCTGAATCGTGAGTCCGTGAAGATTGGGCCAGTCGGCGACGCTGGCGTTGATCGCGACATTCGCGCCGGTGGTGAGTCGCTCAGATGCCTGTTGAATTCGCACGGCGCCTGGGAGCGATGCGAGCGCGTCGAGCACGCGCGGCGCGAGATCCTCCGGAGCAGCCGTCGACTGCGAGAGCGCCGTGATCGCCGTGCGATCGGTCATCGAAATCGCTCCGGTCTGCGTGACCTGCGCGATCACGAGCCGCAGCAGCGACTCCACATCTTCCGGTGACGGCGAACCGAGGCGCACGCGATCGATCGCGATCCGCCAGGCGCGTTGATCACCTGCACTCAATGCGTCGTTGAAGCTATCGATGGATCGCATCGAGAGCAGCCAGCCGTTGATGGTGCGCGCCGCACCCATGGGCATGCCGCCGGCGAGTACCGCGCCCTCGACCAAGAGCACGATGCCCACGATCATGCGGGCGGGACGCATGCGCCTCGGACCGACATCGACGGCGCCAGCGAGCAGCGTGCCGCATTCGGGGCACTTCTCGGGGAGCGACGCCGCACTGGCACGCAGATCGAATCGGCACTTGGCGCAGGTCGGCGCCCAGCCGATGAGTCGGCCGCGCCAGGCAGAAGCGATGAGCGCGCCGCCGATCCCCGCAAGCACGACCACGGCCACATAAAGCGCGACCGTCGCGATCATGCCGTAGGGATAAGGGAGTGGCGTCAACATGGAGCAGCGATGGGACTCGGGAGCGCGACAGGTGTCTCAACTCGGCGTGCATCGCCCATGCGCAACTGCCTGCAACGAGGTGAAGGCGAGCGTACACTTCGACCACTCGGAGTCCCTGCTCATGATGCAAGTGCTGATTGCCAACGCTCTCTGGCTCGTCTTCCTCTCCTTCTGGTGCCTGCTCTACTTTTTTCAGAGGGGCGCGGATCAGAAGAGCGGTGGACACAGATATCCGCCGTACATCGCGCCAAACGATTGATCTCAGGTGATCTCAGGCGATCTCATGCAAGCTGATGCGATCTCAAGTGATTTCATGAGACCTCATGCGCGCTGCACGGCCGACCGCACGGCGCGCTCGAGCCCCAGTAGCTCAGATGGATAGAGCACCGGTTTCCTAAACTGGAGGTCGCGCGTTCGAGTCGCGCCTGGGGCGTTGGTTTCACCGTGAAGACCGGGAACTACACGGCGCTCTGCATGGACCAGGAGGATCCCGATGGCAATCCCCGCTCCATGAAGTACCTTGGGGCAAGGTCGTTCGAAGCCGAGCGCTGCGAGGGTCGAGAACAGAGACACGATTGAAGTCAACCGCGCTGTCACTCATTGCAACGCCACTGCTCGTGATTGCGACCCTTGCGGGACGCATCGACGCTGTCGCGCGCACCGCACCCGACGCTGAGCGTGGAGCACCGGAGCGAGTCGCCTCATCCGGGCCGGACCTTGCGGTCGGATCCATCAGCGGCATCACTGGTTTTGGTGCGCTCGATGGCGTGGCGGCCTACTCCATTGGCACGACCGCATGCAATCTCGGGGACGAGATGGCGCTCTGGTGCGCCACCAGCGTGCCGGGGCTCTGCGGTCCTACTCAACATCCGGTGACGGCGCAGAATCTCTACCGCTTGAGCGACGGTCGCTTCGAACAAGTCGGCATGAGCTGGCTCAGGCACGGAGTCTGCGCACTCGACAGCAACTTCTGTGGACCCTGCACTGCAGATCCCTTCGGCTGCAGCGCGCTGGGTGCGGGCTGTTCCGACCCATACTCCGCGTCGACCAATGGCACGCAGTCGCTGCTCGGCCCACGCTCCGAGGTGAACGCTTCGACCGGCGCCTTGCTGTATCCATTTGCGCCCCCGGTTGCGCCCACCAAGCTCGATCGACGGATCCAGGTCCCTCTCATGGTGCTCGATCCGGCGCAGAATCACGGTGCGCTCTACTTCGCCGAAGCGCACTATGTGAGCGCCGACGATGCAGCCGCCGGCCACGCGAACAACAACGCCTCGTTCAGGCAAGTGCTCGTGGGAGCCTTCTCGAACGGCGCGTTCGTGCTCCAACTCACTGGCAGCACCGTGCAGCAGAAGCACGCGATCCATGCGTGGAAGGAACACGGGCTCGGCATCGGCTTGCCGGATCCGGAGGTCTCGCTGCAGAACATCGATGTCGAAGGCGACGGTCGCTTCATCGTCGGTCATCGCGTGCATGACAATCGCGATGGCACGTGGAGCTATGAGTACGCCGTCTTCAATCAGAACTCCGATCGTGCTGCGCGATCCTGGCGTGTACCAGTGCCTGCTGGTGTGACCGTCACCATGCAGGAGCAGAACATTGTCAATCATCACTCCGGCGAGCCGTACTCGACGGCGCCCTGGATCATGTCCACGAACATGGACGCACTGCTGTGGCAGACGGCCGCTGCCGAAGATGACTTGGAAGAAAACGCGCTGCGCTGGGGCACGCTCTTCAACTTCCGATTCGTCGCCGATGCGCCGCCGACGAGCGGAGTCGCCACGCTGGGGCTGCTTGGATCGGGGCCTTCTCGCGATCCGGGCGTCATTGTTCTCGGACCCTCCGCGCCGTCCTGCTTGGCGGATCTCAGCGGCGATGGCACCGTCGACGGGGCCGATCTCGCGCTCGTGCTCGGTGCATGGGGTACGAGCGGCTCTGCCGATCTCGATCAAAGTGGAGGTGTCGATGGCGCCGACCTCGCTATCGTGCTCGGTTCCTGGGGCCAGTGCTGAGTTTCGCGCACGCACATCGGACCACCATCACTTGAGACGGATTCGAAACCGCAAGATGCACCGAGCTCGCCAACACACTCTTCTCGCGTTCCTCACCCTGCTTGCAGTCGCGCTCGGGTCCATCGGTGTGCACGCGCACCCCCGTCAAGAAGAGGGCGGCGCTGCGTCGGTCGGCCCTGATGTGATCGTCGGGGCACTTCTGGACATCGCCAAGTACGGCACGGTGGGTGGCATCTCGGCGTACTCGATCGGTACGACGTCATGCAACATCGGCGACGCCTTCCTGCTCTGGTGCGACTCGCCGGTCGCCGGGCTTTGCGACCAGACCCAACATCCGGTCATTGCCCAGAACATGTACCGGCTCAAGAACGGGCGTCTGGAGATGCTCGGCATGAGTTGGGTGAAGCATGCCTTCTGCGCACTGGACGAGAGCCTCTGCAGCCCATGCCAATCCGATCCCTTTGGTTGCAAGGCGCTGGGTGTCGGCTGCTCCGATCCTTACGCCGCGTCGATCAATGGCTGGCCGTCTGCGCTCGGACCGCGTTCGCAGGTCAATGCGACCACAGGCATCTTCCCGTTCCCGTTCACCGCGCCAGCAGCGCCCGCGACCATCGGGCGCCGCATTCAGGTCCCGATCGCAGCAGTCGATCCTGCGCAGAACTCGGGTGCGCTTTACTTCGGCGAAGGGCACTATGTCACCGCGGATGATGCGGCCGCCGGCAACTCAAACAACAACGGCTCGTATCGACGAATGCTCGTATCGGGACTCTCAAGCGGATCGTGGACCATCGGTTTCAGCGGCGAGACGATCGCGCAGAAGCACGCGATCCACGCGTGGAAGGATCATGGACTGGGCGTGGGCGTGCCGGATCCGGATGTCGCGATTCAGACTGTCGATGTGACCGGTGACGGCCGCTTCATCGTTGCGTGCAAGGTGAGCGACAACGGTGACGGCACCTGGCATTACGAGTACGCCGTGTTCAATCAGGACTCGGATCGAAGCGCTCGCTCCTGGTTCGTGCCGATTCCAGCAAGTGTGGTCGTCACGAATCTCGGCCAGAACATCGTCAGCCATCACTCGGGCGAGCCTTATCTCACTGGGGCTTGGTCGATGTCATCGACGGGCACCGGCGCGTTCTGGAGCACGCTGACTCACGCTCAGAACGCCAATGCGAATGCGCTGCGCTGGAGCACGATGTTCAACTTCCGCTTCGATGCGAATCGTCCGCCTGTGACTGGTGCGGCAACGCTCGGTCTCTTCAAGAGTGGAACGAGCGCCGATCCCAGCGTGACGGTGCTCGTGCCGTCAGCGCTGCCGTGCCTGGCCGATCTGACCGGCGACGGAGTGGTCGACGGTGCTGATCTCGCGCTCGTGCTCGGTGCTTGGGGTACGAGTGGCCCTGCCGATCTCGATCAAAGTGGTAGCGTCGATGGTGCCGACCTCGCGATCGTGCTCGGTTCTTGGGGGCTCTGCTGAATTCCTGTGCGTCGTCCTGACGGAGGCGCGTTCATCCCTTGCCGGAGTGTTCTGAAATGAAACGAAGCCGCCGAATTGTCCTTCTTTCCTCGCTCGCCGCTGTCGCGGTTGTCGTTGGACACCTCAACGCTGTTCCACAACCGCAGCTCGATGACGGCGGCGTGGCGACCGTCGGGCCGGATGTGATCGTCGGCTCCTTGCCCAACATTTCGAAGTACGGAACGGTCGGCGGCATCTCCGCCTATGCGATCGGCACGACCTCGTGCAACATCGGCGACGAAGGTCTGCTCTGGTGCGACACGGTCGTCGCGGGCCTCTGCAATCAGACGCAGCACCCGGTCATTGCGCAGAACATGTATCGCCTGAAGGACGGTCGCCTGGAAATGATCGGCATGAGCTGGCTCAAGCACGGCTTCTGTGCACTGAGCGGCAGTCTGTGCAGCCCATGCCAGTTTGACCCCTGGGGATGCGACATGCTTGGCGTGGGTTGCTCAGACCCCTACGACTCGAGTCTCAACGGCTCGCAGGGTGGACTTGGGCCGCGCTCGCAGGTGAATCCGACCACGGGCATTTTCCCCTACCCATTCTCCGCGCCCGGCGCCCCAGCCACAATCGGTCGCCGCGTTCAGGTGCCGATGGTGACCCTCGATCCCGCACAGAACGGTGGCGCGCTCTACTTCGGCGAAGGGCACTACGTCGCCGCGGACGACGCGGCCGCGAACAACGACAACAACAACGCTTCCTATCGCCAGATGACGATCGGGACTTTCACGTCCGGCTCGTGGACGATCAGCCTCGTTGGTGGCACCGCTCAGCAGAAGCATGGCATCCAGGCATGGCGCGATCATGGACTCGGCGTGGGCATCCCTGACCTGAACGTGTCGATTCAGAATGTCGATGTGGATGCCGATGGCCGCTTCATCGTTGCGCACAAGGTCAGCGACAATGGTGACGGCACCTGGCACTACGAGTACGCCGTCTTCAACCAGAATTCGGACCGTGGTGCCCGCTCGTGGTTTGTGCCGATTCCGCCTGGTGTCGCCGTCACCAATGTCTCGCAGAACATCGTCAATCATCACTCGGGAGAACCGTATGCCAGCGACGCGTGGACGATGGGCGTGCCGTGCGGCGGCGTGCTTTGGAACACGCAGACGCACGCGCAGAACTCGAATGCCAACGCGCTGCGCTGGAGTACGATGTTCAACTTCCGCTTCGATGCGGATACGCCGCCTGCCGCGGGTACGGCGTCACTCGGCCTCTTCAAGAGCGGCGTGGGCGCTCATCCAAATGTGGCCGTGCAGGTTCCGGCGTCACCGTCGTGCCTCGCTGACATCACTGGCGACGGCCTGGTCGACGGTGCCGATCTCGCCACGCTGCTCGGCGAGTGGGGCAACTCCAGCTCCGCCGACGTGAGTGGCGACTGCTTTATCGACGGCGCGGACATCGCGATCGTGCTCGGGTCGTGGGGCAAGTGCAGCTGACGACACCGATCGGAATGGCGATGGGCGGGCTCGAACCGCCGACCTAGGGCTTATGAATCCCTCGCTCTAGCCAACTGAGCTACATCGCCAAAGGGACGAAGAGTGTAGCGAAACCATCGAGTCGCAAGTTCGCGCTTAACGAGGAGTCGCAGCCGCGACCTCGGCCGGTCGGAGCCAGCGGGAGACGGTCGGGTCGTTCGCGAGCGCCGGGTTCGACTTCGCGAGCGCGGCGGCGATGAGTCCCACGAAGAGCGGCTGCGGACGCACCGGGCGACTCGTCAGCTCCGGATGGAACTGCGCACCGATGAAGAATGGATGGTCGTGCGCGGGCAGCTCCACGACCTGCATGATCGGGTGCTTCGGATGGCGACCACTGAAGATGAGTCCGCCACCGGTCAGCGCCTCGACGAACGCCGGATCGACTTCGTAGCGGTGACGGAAGCGCTCGCGAATGAGCGCACGGCCACCGGACAAGTGCGACGCGAGCGTGCCCGGTTCGATCTGCACATCCTGCGCACCGAGTCGCATGGTTCCGCCGACGATGCCTTCGATGCGCTTCTGCTCCGGCAGTTCCGAGATGACGGCATGAGGCGTCGCGGGCTCGAACTCGGCGCTGTTGGCGCCCTCGAGCCCCAGCACATGGCGCGCGAACTCGATGACGGCGACCTGGAATCCGAGGCAGATGCCGAGGAACGGGAGTCCCTTCGTGCGCGCCCACTCCACGCAGCGGATCTTGCCCTCGACGCCGCGATTGCCGAATCCACCGGGCACGATGATCGCATCAACTCCCTCGAGCGCGCGCCCCGCGTCATCGAGCGTGCGGATCTCGCTGGTGTCGAGCCACGAGACCTCGACCGACGCGCTGAGGTGGATTCCTGAGTGTTCGATCGCCTTGTCGATCGACGCGTAGGCGTCGCGCAGCGAGGCGTACTTGCCTGCGATGCCGAGCCGCATCTGATGCCGACGCGGCGACGCGAGTCGAGTGCTGAACTCGTTCCATCGCCGGCGCGCTTCATCCTCGTGCTGCGTGTTCACGCGATCGTGCAGGCCGAGCATGGAGAGGATCTCGCGATCGAGTCCGGCGTGGCGCATCGCATCGGGAATCGTGTAGATCGATTCGCGATCATGCATCGAGAAGATGCGCTTGAGCGGCACATTCGAGAACATGCCGATCTTCTGCATGACCTTGTCGTTGACGGGGTTCTTGGCGCGGCACGCGATGAGCTGCGGCTGCACGCCCGCTTCCATGAGGCGCTTGATTCCGAGCTGCGCCGCCTTCGACTTCTGTTCACCGAGGATCGTCGGCTCCAGGATGTAGGTCAGCGCCACGAAGCATGTTGAGTCGGGGCCTTCTTCGAACGCGAGTTCGCGCAGCGCCTCGATGTAGAAGCCGTTTTCGTAGTCACCGGCAGTCCCGCCGACTTCGACGAAGACGACATCAACCGGGCGTCCGCCGGGTCCTCCGGTCATCGCGAGCTGACGCAGGCGCATCTTCACATCGCCGGTGACATGCGGAATCATCTGCACATCGCGCCCGAGATAGCCGCCGCGCCGTTCGCGCTCGAGAATCTCCGTGTAGATCTGTCCCGCGGTCACGAAGTTGCGGCGCGAGAGATCCTGATCGAGCACGCGCTCGTACGTGCCGAGATCCATGTCGGTCTCGAGTCCGTCGTCGAGCACGAAGACTTCGCCGTGCCGAAACGGATTGAGCGTGCCCGAGTCGATGTTGAGATAGCCCTCCATCTTGATCGGCGCAACGGAGAGTCCCTTGTCCTTGAGCAGCTTCGCAAGCGAACTCGAGAAGATGCCCTTGCCGAGGCCGCTCATCACCGTGCCGATCACGGCGACGAAGCGCGTACGACCGCGCTGATATCCCTCCGGCGCCGGCGAGAACCATTCGTTCGCTTCTTGCGACTCACCGAACCGCGACAGGAAACCGGCTCCGGGGTCAGGCCTGGTCGAGTCGCGGCGTTCGTTGAGGGGCATGTCTGATCGTAACGCGCTGAGTGGCGCACAAACAAGCGGGAGACCCCGATCCGCAGGTATCGTGTGGGCATGCGAACGACTTCGACCATGCGTTCTGACCTCGATCGGTCGGTTCCCGGATGCAAATCGATGCATGGAGTCGTCCGACATCTCTTGCTCTCTGTGGTGGTGCTCGGTGCGACGGCGATCAGTGCCGCGGCCCTCAACTCCGTCGACGCGGTCGGTTCCGCCACCGCGGAGGATCAGGCGTGGGGCGAATGGGGATGCGGGCGCATGCTCGAGGCGCCACATGATCGAGGGCGCGGTGCGTTCGATCCAGCCACCGGCGCGGACAATCGCAATTGGGCGCCCGATCCGCTCGTCGAGTACCGGCACTTGAAGCTCGAACTCGATCTCGTCGACTTTGAGAACGCGCGCTTCGAGGGTCTTGCGACATATCGAATCGCGCCGATCGGCGTGCCCGTGCAAGGCATCACGCTCGATTGCGCGGGACTCGATGTGAAGTGGGTGCGATGGGGCAAGAACTCACCGCATGTCGGCGAGGAGATCGAGCACTTTCTCGACGGATCACGATTGGGCATTCGCTTCCCGATTCCGTTGCCGCCGGAAGAGGCGGAGATCGCGATTCGATACTCAGGCGACCGACCGCGGCAGGGACTCACCTTCACGCCGTCGCTCGATGCGCGCGGCGCAGAGGTGCATTCGCAGGGCCAGGCGGAGAGCAACCACCACTGGTTTCCGTGTCACGACTTTCCGAACGTGCGCCTGCCGATCGATCTGCTGATCACGGCACCGAAGGGCATGGTCGTCTCGGGTACGGGCGCGCTCGTGGAGCGGAAGGAGTCGCCCGCAGGCGGCGTCACCGGCGCCGCGAGTGTGAGCGAACCGCGTGAACTCTGGCACTGGCGCCAGGAGAAGCCAATTGTGCCGTATCTCGTGGCGATCGTTGCCGGTCACTTCGAGCGCGTGCCACTCGATGCGACGCAGTCGGGTGTTCCAATGCATGTTTGGATCCCGCCAGGTCGGGAGGACGATGTGGCGCGCACATTCGGCAACACCGACGCGATGATCGCGATGTTCGAGCACATCTTCGGCCAGAAGTATCCGTGGGCGCGCTACGACCAACTCGTGGTTCGAAACTTCGGCGCGGGAGGCATGGAGAATGTCTCGGCCACAACGCTCCATCCCGGATCGCTCTTCGACGCGATCGCGGGCGAGGAGGAGGACCTCGACGGTCTCATCGCGCACGAGTTGGCGCATCAGTGGACGGGTGATCTGGTGACCTGTCGCACCTGGGCGCACATCTGGCTGAACGAAGGATGGGCGACCTACGGCTCGGCGTTGTGGGCGGAACAGCGCGATGGTGAAGAGGGCTACTTCGACTCGCTCTACGGCGCGAACGAAGTGGCGCGACGCGACTCGGAGAAGAACCTGCCGATGGTCAGCCCCATCTACAAGAACCCGTGGGAGACCTTCGGCCGCGCGGCGAATCCGTACTCGAAGGGCTGCAGCATTCTGCACATGCTGCGCGAACGACTCGGCGAAGAGGTCTTCCTCGATGGCACGCGCCGATACATGGCCGCTCATGCGGGCGGCTTGGCGGAGACCGATGACTTTCGCACGGCGCTCGAAGCAGCCTCTGGACGCAGCCTCGAGTGGTTCTTCGACCAGTGGTGCTATCGCCCCGGATGTCCGCGGCTGAAGGGCGAAGTGCGCTACGACGCAGAGACCCGCCGGCTCACAGTGAAGATCGAACAGACGCAGAAGATCGATGAACGCACGCCCGCGTTCCGGTTGGATCTGCCGATCTTCGTGGAGACCGCAAGCGGTTCGCGCACGGTGCCATGGGAGCTCCGCGATCGCACCGCCGAGACTTCGATCGAGCTCGATGGTCCGCCGATCATGGTCGTCATCGACCCGCGACTCGCGTCGCTCAAGACGCTCGAACTCGACATCACGACGGACCTGCTCATCGAGTGCGCGTGGCGCGGACCGACGCAGGCGGCGCGGCGCGGTGCCATCGAGGCACTCGCGTCGCGCAACGAACCTGCGTCGATCGAGGTGCTGTCGCGCATCGCCGCGAGTGTCGGTGTGGCGCGATCGAGTCGTCGCCGCGCCATCGATGCGCTCGCGAAGTTCGGCACGCCCGAGGCGCTCGCCGCGCTGTTGGCCGTCTTCGACGCGGGGGAGAAGGACCCGCGCGTGCGCGCGTCGCTGGTGGCCACGCTCGAAAAGCAGCCGCGCGACGACGCAGCGGAGCGGTTGGAGCGCGTGGCGCTCACCGACCGCAGCTACCAGTGCCGCGCCGGTGCCGCGCGCGGACTGGCCGCGATCAAGGCGGTCGAGAAGGTCGAGGCGCTGCTGACGCTGGCCGCGACGCCGAGTCACCAGGAGCGCGTGCGAGCAGCGGCGATCGAGGCGCTGGCCACGCTGGAAGATCCGCGCGGCATCGAGCCGGCGCTGGCGCTGGCTCGGCGCGGCAACTTTGATCGCGCGCGACCGGATGCGATCGGAGCACTTGCGAAACTCGCGGCGAAGGCCGAAGCCGCGGATCGCGATCGCGTGGTGCAGGAGCTGCTGCCGATGCTCGATGATCCCGAACGACGCAGTCGCGATGCTGCGGGACAGGCGTTGGCCGCGCTCCGTGCCACCGAAGCAACACCGAGACTGGAAGCAATTGCCGCGACCGACAGCGACCCGAGTCGCCGCGAACGCGCCGATCAATGGCTCAAGAAGATCCGCGGCGAAGAGCCTGCTCAAACGCCTTGAGTTGTTCCGGCGTGTCGATGCCGTGCGAGTGCGACTCGACGACGGCGACGGCGATCGGATAGCCGTGTTCGAGTGCGCGAAGCTGTTCGAGTTGCTCCGTGCGCTCAAGTGGGGTGCTCTCGAGTTCCACGAAGGTCTGAAGGAAACGCCGGCGATAGGCGTAGAGGCCGATGTGTCGCAGGGGAGCGGCGCTCGCCTCGCGCTGGGCGCGATCGCGATCGAATGGAATGTGACTGCGCGTGAAGTAGAGCGCCCGGCCGCGGCGATCGAGCACGACTTTCACGAGATTCGGGTCCGCCGGATCTTCGCCCGGTGCAAAGGGCGAGGCGAGCGTGGCGATCGGCACGGTGCGCCCCGCCGCGCGAAGCGCCGCGACCGCGCTGCCGATGAGCGCAGGTTCGAGCCCCGGCTCGTCGCCCTGCAGATTCACGATCACATCTTCGTGCAGCGTGGCGGCAACCTCGGCGAGGCGGCTTGTGCCGTTGGCATGATCGGCCCGAGTCATTGCGACTTCGCCGCCGAAACCGCGCACGGCGTCGGCGATGCGCGCGTCGTCCGTCGCCACAATCACGCGCGACACGGCGCTCTTTGCTCGCTCATGCACCCACTGGATCATCGGCTTGCCGGCGATCACCGCCAATGGCTTGCCCGGGAAGCGCGTGCTCGCGAAGCGGGCGGGGATGATGACGACGACGTCGCGCATGATGCCGCCGTCGGCCTCAGCCGATCTCCTTGAGCAACATGTCGAGCTCCTTGCGCTTGGCCCGAATGTCCCGGAAGGAGATGTCCTTGCGCATGATCACCGAGCAGATCTCGACAGCTTCCTTCGCGTACGCACTGCTCTTCTCCTCGCGCGCGAGCGCCGCCAGGCTCAGCATGAGGTCGTAGCGGATGTCCTGCTCTGTCTCGCCCGTCGTCGCGTCGAGCGCATTGAGTGCCTCGCGGTACTCGCCTGTCGCTTCGTTGTGCCAGCCTTCGGCGGCGAAGCAACGGCCGAGCATGTGCGCGCCGTAGACGCGCTGACGCGGCTCCTCCTTCGCGGCCTGGAAGAACGCCATCGCGCTTTCGATCTGCCCGAGTTCGAAGGCGACGCGCCCCGCATCCGCCTTGAGCCTGCGATCGGTCGGGTACTTGGCGATGCGCTCCGTGTAGTCGGCGAGCTCCGTCTGAAGCAGCGCTTGTCGCGCCGTCTCCGCAGCCTCGGCAGCTTCACTGTCGTCGGGCGCGGCCGCCGCCTTCTCGGTGAGCGCCTTCACGGCGCGCCGGCGCTGCGCCAGCCGAAGGTCGTTCGCAGCCGCCTTCAACGCGAAATCGGAAGTCCGCGCGAAGCCTGCTTCATAGACCTCGATCGCCTTCTCCTCGCCTTCAGCGGTTTGCTGGCGCTTGAGGAACTGCGCGTAGCGTCGAATCGCTTCGACCGAGAGGGGATTCTCCTCGTACTCCTTCTTCGCGCGCTCCATGTTGCGCGACTCGATGTCGGTGTTGCCGGAGAGATTCTCGTTCTCCTCGAGTTCGCGCTGCTTGTCCGCGTCGCGGATGTTGCTGCGGAAGCCGCCTTCCTGGTTGGCCGTCTGCTGATAGCCGCCCTGCTGGATGGCGCGAGCGGCGGTGAGTTGCTTGAACTCCGACATGAGTTCGCCGTCGCTCGGATCGATCTTGAGCGCCTCTTCCGCACAGATGAAGGCCTGGTCCCACGCGCTCACACCTGCGAACGCGTCCTTCGCCTGGAGGAGCAGACTCTTGCTCGCCTTCTTCTTGAGCTGCATGCGAACGAGATTGAGGATCTTGGGCGCCGCCCACGCGCCGAACTCGTTCAGATCGAGGCCCTTCGCGCGCTCGAGCATGCGCAGCGCCGGCTGCACGCCGTTCAAGTCCTTCATCCACGCGAACTCGGCGGCGGCGAAGCGGCGCGCGGGCGTTCCATCGTCGAGCTTGCGCAGTTCCTTGCCGGTGGCGGCGGCACCCTTCGCCTGCAGATAGCGCACGCCAGCCTCGTACATGTTCTGGTGCGCCACCATGTTCGCCGGATCGTGCGCCACGGCATCGGCGTAGAGGCGCAGCGCGAAGTCGAAGTTGGATGACTTCGCCGCCGTCTCAGCGTGCTCGATGAACTTCCGCGCCTTGTCCGGTTGCGGCTCGAACGCCTTCGCGCCTTCCGCGCTGCGATCGCTCTTCTTGAACTTGAAGAACACTCGGACTCCTTCGGGGTGCGGGCGGAACGGCCGTGCGGCGCTCCTTCTGAAAGGCCGCGCAGCGCCGGACATGCCATCGAACCATGCAAGGTATGGCGGCTGCCACCGGCGGTCAACGCGGAGGGGCCTCGCGTAGCATCCGCCGAATGACGGAGGCCGCGACGCGACGCATCGTGCTCTACCCGGCGGCCGCGCTGCGCCGTCGCGCGATTGCGATCCCGACCATCGATGACACCATTCGTGCACTTGTGTCGGACATGTTCCGGTTGATGCGCGAAGAAGAGGGGGCGGGCCTCGCCGCACCACAAGTCGGCGAGAGTCTTCGCCTATTCGTGACGGAGGCCAGACCGGACGAGAACGAGCCTGCCTCCGCCTACATCAATCCCGAGGTCGAGTCGCTCGAGGGCGAGCGGGAGCTCATGGACGAGGGATGCCTCAGTCTGCCGGAGATTCGGGGCGACATTCGACGCCATGAGCGCGTCGCGCTGGTGTGGACGGATCTCGACGGCCAGCGGCAGCGCCGCACCCACGACGGCATGCTGGCACGCGTGTGGCTGCACGAGATGGACCATCTCGACGGCGTGCTCATCATCGATCGCATGGCGCCGGTCGATCGTCTGCGCGCCAGGAAACCTCTCAAGTCGCTTGAGCGCGACGCGGGAGCGTGAGCGAGTGAGCGCGAACGACGGTGGAGAGATTGTCTTCTTCGGCTCGGGCGCGTTCGGTCTGCCGACGCTCGAACGGCTCGCGGAGCGCGGGCGCGTGACGCTCGTCGTGTCGCAACCCGATCGGCCGGCAGGGCGCGGCCGCAGTGCGCAGCCGACTCCGGTTGCCGCGTGGGCGCTTGATCGACAGATTCCTCTCCTGCGCAGCGCGGATGTCTGCGCGCAGCCTGAGCTTGCGCGCGTGCGAAGTGACCCCGCTCGGGTCTTCGTGATCATTGCGTTCGGTCAGAAGCTGCTGCCGCCGCTGCTCGCTGATCGATTCGCGATCAACCTGCACGGCTCGTTGTTGCCGCGATGGCGCGGGGCGGCGCCGATCCAGCGCGCCGTGATGGAGGGCGACGACGAAGCGGGCGTGAGCGTCATCTCGATTGCGGAGCGCATGGACGCGGGTCTGGTGTTCGGCAAAGCGCGCACCTGCATTGGCCTGAGCGAGACGGCGGGGGAGTTGCACGATCGATTGGCGTTGCTTGGTCCGGAGGCGATCGAGCAGGTGCTCGCGCGCCACACCGATGGCTCGCTCACCGGTGTGGCACAGGACGAATCGCTGGTGACGCGCGCCCGCAAGTTGTCGCGCGCCGACGCATGGGTCGACTTCGCGCAGCCCGCTCGACTCGTGGCGGCGCGGATCAACGGCCTCGCTCCGTGGCCCGGTTGTGATGCGATGATCGGCGACGCGCCCGTGCGGCTGCTGCGTGCGCGAGCGGTGGACGCAGAAGTAGCGCCGTTGCCGCCGGGAACGCTGAGCGCGAGCGGCCTCGCTCAGTGCGGAGAAGGCGCGATCGAATTGCTCGATGTGCAATCGCCAGGAGCTCGTGTCACCTCGTTCGACGCGTGGTTCCGCGGCCGCAGAATGGAGCCGCAGGTCGTCATTCGCAGTTCGCCGCCGGCGTGATGCGCCCGCGCTGAGAGCGCGAGTCGAACAGATCGACGGCACTGCGCGATCGCATGACGATCGTCACGCGAAGAGATCGACGAGGCTGCGCGATCGCACGACGATCGTGTCGTTCGCAGCGTGCGGCGCGCGGCTGCTCGGGTCGGTGCCGTTGCCTCCTGCGCCGGCACCGGCGATCAACCCACTCGTGTCAGCGGCGGAGATCGTGGCGCGAATCGGAGTGCTGAACGACTCGTACGCCGCGTTCGCCATGGACGCGCGGCTTGCGGTGGCGGCGTCCGCTGTTGTCGCGCGGCGATCAAGTGCGCCGGCGATGCGCTCGCGGTGCAGTTCACTTCGCGCTGCTTCGAGCGCCATGTCCGACGCACCGAGTTCGTTGCGAAGGCGCTCGATTTCGGCGATGGCGCGAGCATCGAGCGCACCGTCGAAGCGATCGCACACGGGATGAGCGCGCGGTCCACAGGAGCGGATCACCGCATGGACAGGTGGCGGTGGAGGCGGCCGCAGCACGGGCGCCGGAGGCGCCGGGTACAGCGAGTGCAAAGGGATCACCGGGGAGACCGCCACGCCCACACTGTGGCTGGCGCGCGGGGGCGAATGAAGCGCAAGTCGCCGAATGGCCTCCGATCGGGTCGGTGTGTGCCGGGTGTGCGGCGCGTGCGGGCCGATCTATCATCGCACCCGCATGCACGCGGCTCCCTTCCCGACATCACTTCTCGATTACGAGCTTGCTCCGGAGCGCGTGGCGCGCGAACCGGTGACACCGCGCGATGCAGCGCGGATGATGGTCGTGCACCGAGAGGCGCAGCGCGTCGAGCATCGACACGCGCGCGATCTGCCCGAGTACCTTCGGCCCTCGGATCTGCTCGTCGTCAATCGCACACATGTGATGGCCGCTCGATTCAAGCTTCGGCGCGAGAGCGATGGACGAGAGTTCGAGGGGCTGCTCGAATCTCCGCTCGGTGAGCGGCGGTGGAAGGCGTTCGTGCGTCAGGCGAGACGCCTGGTCGCAGGTGATCGGCTCGCGCTCATTCCGCCCGCGAACTCGGCGGTGGTGCCCATCGAAGGGGCGATGGCCCCGGATTCGGCGACCGTCACGGTCCATGGCCGAGCGGACGAGGGCGTTGATCTCGGCTTCGATGGCACCGTTCCCGTCGAGTCGATCATCGCGGCGTACGGCTGGACACCGGTGCCGCCCTACATTCGCCGTGCGCGCGAACGATCGCAGGTCGTGGATGGTCCCGAGACTGATCGACTCGATCGCGACCGGTACCAGACGGTCTATGCGCGCAGTGATGCGCACGAGTCGATCGCGGCGCCGACGGCTGGTTTGCACTTCACGCCGGAGCTGCTCGCAGCGATCGAACGGCTCGGCGTGCGTCGGGTGGAACTCTCGCTCCAGGTCGGCGCGGGCACCTTCAAGCCGGTCGAGAGTGAGTTTCTCGATCAACACCCGATCCACAGTGAGCATTTCGAAGTGCCACCGGCCACGCTCGAGGCGCTGAGAGAGGTCGATCAGCGTCGCCGCACGGGAGAATCAAGGGTCGTCGCCGTCGGCACGACCTGCGTTCGAGCGCTCGAGAGTCTGCCGGACCCGCTGCCGGACGATCACGGCTGGAGCGCCGAGGCTTCGCTGCTGATCCTGCCGGACACCCCCATCCGCCGAGTCGATGTGTTGTTGACGAACTTCCATCTGCCGCGTTCGTCGCTGCTTTCGTTGGTCGCGGCGTTCGTCGGCATTGAGCGACTGCACGAGCTCTACGCGCTGGCCCAGCGGGAGGGGTATCGCTTCTTCAGTTACGGCGACGCGATGTTGATCCTCTGATCCGCTGGTCGTCGGTCGCTCTGCATTGGCCCCGCGCCGGCAGGAAAGCCGATACAACTGCCGCGGTGCGAGTTGAAAGCGCGTGTGTCGGTGATCGGAAGGTCGGTCGATGAAACTGAATGAGTTGATTCAGGCTGTGCCCGGGTTGGCACGCCTGCCGTCGGCGGCAGGTGAAGGCGATGAACTCGACATCTCGATGGTGACGGATGACTCGCGGCGCGTGACTCCCGGCGCGCTCTTTGTGGCGCGACCCGGCGCGAAGGGCGATGGCGCCGACTTCGTGATGGACGCGATCTCGCGCGGTGCGACTGCGATCGTGGCGCTGCCATCGGTGATTGCGGCATTGGCGAACGCGTGTGCGGCATTGGCGAACGCGCGGGCGGCGCCGAAGCAAGCAGCCCAGGAAGATCCGCGCGTGCGCGGCATCGCATGCGAACATCCCGCGCGAGCCGCGGCGCTGCTGACCCACGCGTTCGCGGGCTGGCCCGCGCGATCGCTCAAGTTGGCGGCGGTCACCGGTACGAATGGAAAGACGACGGTGTCGACGCTGCTGCGACAGCTGCTGAACGCGACCGGCACTCGCTGCGGTTTGATCGGCACCGTCGAAGTGCACGATGGTCGCTTGAGTACGCCTGCATCGCTCACCACGCCCGGCGCGGAGCAGATCGTGCGCGCGTGCGCGGCGATGGTCGCGAACGGATGCGGTGCCGCGGCGATGGAGACCTCAAGTCACGCGCTCGATCAGGAGCGCACCGCCGGGCTCGACTTCGAGGTCGGCATCTTCACGAACCTGACGGGCGATCATCTCGACTATCACCGCACGATGGAGAACTACGCCGCGGCGAAGGCGAAACTCTTCGAGTCGCTTTCGACCAGCGCGGTGGCGATCGTCAATGCGATGGATCCTGCGCACGAGCGCATGCTCCGCGACTGCAGTGCGCGGGTGATCCGTTGCGTGATCGATGGCGGCGCGACGAGCAATGCTCGCAGCCAGCACACTGCTCCCGTCATCGGCGCCAGTCAGATCATCGAGGCGTCCGCAACGATCCATTCGACCGCACTCTCCGGTGCGTCGATCACCTTTCAAGGACCGTGGGGTGCGCTTCGCGCCGATGTCGCGCTCGCCGGTCGACACAACGCCATGAATGTGCTGCAGGCGATCGCTGCGGCGCACGCGATGGGCGTGACTCCGGGTGCGCTCGAAGCCGCCGTTCGTGGCCTTCGCGCACCGCCCGGTCGACTGGAGCCGGTCACGGCGCAGGATGCGCCCTTCCAGGTGCTCGTCGACTACGCGCACTCGGACGATGCGCTCTCGAATGTGCTCACCGCGCTGCGTCCGCTGGTGGGCGAACAAGGGCGCGTGATCGCGGTCTTCGGATGTGGTGGCGATCGTGACCCGTTGAAGCGCCCGCGCATGGCGGCCGTTGCGTGCCGCGGCGCCGAGGTCATCTTTGTCACGAGTGACAATCCGCGCACCGAGGAACCGGAGTCGATCATCGACGCGATCATGGACGGCGTCGAAGCACACGATCGTTCGCGCGTGCGGCGTGACGCTGATCGGGCGAGCGCGATTCACGCCGCGATCGCGGAGGCGCGCCCGGGCGATGTGGTGCTCATCGCCGGCAAAGGCCACGAGGACTACCAGATCATCGGCACCGTGAAGCGTCACTTCGATGATCGCGAGCAAGCGCGCGCAGCGCTCGAGTCGCTCGCCGCGGCCGGGAGTGCGCCTTGATCGATCTCACCGCAGCAGAAGCCGCCACCGTCACGGGTGGGCGATGGCTCACGCCGCTCACCGGCGATTTCGTCGCGACCGGCGTCGGCATCGATTCGCGCGACGATCTTGCGAGTCGGCTCTTCATCGCCATTCGCGGTGAGCGACATGACGGACACGACTTCCTTGCGCAGGCGCAGGAACGAGGAGCGGTTGCGGCGATCGTCGACCGCGTCGTCGAATGCGCGAACAAGAGCGCGAACAAGTGCGCGAACGAATGCGCGACCGACGCCACGACACTGCGGCGTGGTGCGTTGCCGACACTGCTCGTCGCTTCGACGCGCGCGGCGCTCGCGGATCTGGCGAGAGCGACGCGCGGTCAGTTCACCGGCCGCGTCGCAGCGATCACCGGAAGTTGCGGCAAGACCACGACCCGCCGATTGCTCGCGTCGATCCTCGAAACGCACGCGCCGACGGTGCAGAGTCCCAAGAGTTTCAACAACGATCTTGGTGTGCCATTGACAGTCCTGGCGCTTCGGCCTCATCACCGCTTTCTGGTGAGCGAGATCGGCATGAGCGCCGCGGGTGAGATCGAACCGCTGGTGCGACTCGTGCGCCCGCATGTCGCCGTCATCACGATGCTCGGCCACGCCCATGTGGAAGCGCTTGGCAACATCGAGGCGATCGCGCAGGAGAAGGCGAGCATCGTCGCCGGACTCGAAGCGGACGGCACCGTGGTCATCCCGTCAGAATCGGCGCTCGCGTCAGCATCCGTCGATGCGGCGCTGTCGCAGTTCGCTCGACCTGCCAACACGCGGAGGCTCACCTTCGGGCGCACGCGCGGCGATGCGCGACTGCTTTCACGTTCGGCGACCGTCGATGGCAGCGACATCGAGATCGGTGGGCCGTGGGGCGTCATTGCGGCGCGACTGTCGCTTCCCGGCGAGCACAACGCGATGAACGCACTCGCTGCGGCGACTGCCGCGCATGCGATCGGTGCTTCGAGCGACGCGATCCGCGACGGTCTCTCCGCAGTGAGACCCTCGGAGATGCGATTCGTGCGCGAGCGCATCGGGTCGTTCACCGTCTGCAACGACGCCTACAACGCGAACCCCGAGGCGATGCGCGCTTCCATCGCGGCCTTTGCCGAAAGTGAGCGATCCGCACCGCGCCGCGTCACCGTGCTTGGCGACATGCTCGAACTCGGCGCCGCCTCCGAGTCGCTCCATGCCGACCTCGGCTCATGGCTCGCTCGCGCCTTCGACGAGGGACCTCCAGATCTCGCGGTCTTCGTCGGCACGCGAAGCGAAGCGGGCGCACGAGCATTCGAACGCGAAGCGCCCGGCGCACGCTGCCTGGTACTGAAGGACTCTTCGCCCGCAAGCGCGGAAGCGCTGCTCGCGGCGCTTGAGCCGCGCGATGCGCTGCTCGTGAAGGCTTCTCGCGGTTCGTCGCTCGAGCGACTGGTGCACGCGCTGGCGGCGCTCGCCGCGTCGCCTGCACCCGGAGCGCCGCGCTCGTGATCCCCAGTCTTGTCGATGCACTTCAGGAGACGCTTCAGGCGTGGGGACTCTCCGCCATCGTGCGGCTGATGATGCAGCTCGAATTCCGCGCGTTTGCCGCGGTGATCATGGGTTGCGCCATCGTGCTGCTGATCGGACCGGGCGTGATCGAACGCCTGCGTCGGCTGAAGATCGGCGACAACCCCGAGTTTCATCGTTCGGATCTCAACGAGCTCATGAAGGGCAAGCGCGGCACGCCCACGATGGGCGGTCTGCTCATCTGCGGCTCGGTGCTGATCACGACATTGCTGCTCGCCGATGTGCAGCACAACCGCTATGTGCACATCGTGCTGGCCGTACTCATCTGGCTCGCCGTCGTCGGCGGATTCGACGACTGGCTGAAGCTCACCGCAGCGCGCCGCGCGGAAGGCGCGCGCGACGGACTCGTCGCGTGGGAGAAGCTGCTCTTTCAGCTCGGCATTGGCGTGATCGCGTCGTGGTTCATCTTTCACGCGAGCCAACTGCCTGACGGACACGTGCTCAATCTGCCGTTCCAGCGCACGCATCCTCCGACGGCTGTGGAGCAATTCCTCCAGGCGCTGCCGCTCGAACCCGGTGTGATCGTGCTGTCGCTGCCGCTCTTTCTGCTGATCGGCACGATCTTCATCGCGTACACATCGAACGCCGTCAACATCACCGATGGCATGGATGGTCTTGCCGGCGGCGTCATTCTCGTGGCCAGCTTCGCGATGATGGTGCTCTGCTATGTCGCCGGCACGCAAGGTGTGGCGTACTTCCTCAATGTGCCGTTCGTTCCCGGCAGCAACGAGTTGATGATCGTGGCCGGAGCGATGGCGGGCGCGACGCTCGGCTTCCTCTGGTTCAACTGCGCGCCGGCGAGCGTCTTCATGGGCGACACCGGCTCGCTTGCGATGGGCGGATTGCTCGCCACGATCGCGATCGTGATCCGGCAGGAGATCCTGCTCATCATCGTCGCGGGACTCTGCTACGCCGAAGCGGTGAGTGTGATGATGCAGGTGAGCTGGTTCAAGACATCGCGGCGGATGTTCGGCGAGGGGCGGCGCCTCTTCCGTTGCGCACCGATCCACCATCACTTCCAGTTGCTCGGTTGGACCGAGACGCAGGTCGTGACGCGCTTCTGGCTGATCAGCATCATGCTGACGATGGTGGCGCTCGCCAGCCTCAAGGTGCGCTGAGACGCGAAATCAGACGTTGAAGAGGAAGTGCACCACGTCACCGTCCTTCATCACATAGGCGCGACCTTCGCTGCGCAATCTGCCCGCGTCGCGGATCGCCTTCTCGCTCTTGAATGACTCGAGGTCCTTCACGCTGTAGCACTCGGCGCGGATGAAGCCCTTCTCGAAGTCGGTGTGGATCACGGCCGCCGCCTGCGGCGCGGTGTCTCCGCAATGAATCGTCCAGGCTCGAATCTCCTTCGGGCCGGCGGTGAAGTAACTCTGCAATCCGAGCAGGTCGTAAGCAGCGCGGGCGACGGAAGCGAGCGCCGGCTCCTTCATGCCGAGGCTCTCGAGCAACTCGCCGCGATCGGCTTCGGCGAGTTCGCTCAACTCCGCCTCGATCTTGGCGCAAACAGGCACGACACGCGCACCGACCTTCGCCGCGTAGTCGCGCAGCTTCTGCGCTACTTCGCCGGTGCCGCCGACATCGTCCTCATCGACATTGGCGATGAGCAGCACGGGCTTGGCGCTGATCAGGCCGAGTTCGCGCAGCAGTCGCGCTTCTTCCGGAGTCCAAGCGCCGTTTCGCAGCGGGCGGCTCGCGTCGAGTTCGATGCGGGCCTTCTCAAGCACGGCGACCTTGGCGATCGACTCCTTGTCACCACTTCGGGCGGTGCGCCGGTTCTTGTCGAGCACGCCATCGACGATCTGGAGATCGGCAATGAGCAGCTCGGTGTCGATCGTCTCCACATCGCGCACCGGATCGGTCGAGCCGTCGACATGGATCACATCCGGGTCCTTGAAGCAGCGAACGACATGGAGGATCGCGTCAACCTCGCGGATGTGGGAGAGAAACTTGTTGCCGAGTCCGGCACCCTCGCTGGCACCGCGGACCAGTCCAGCGATGTCCACGAGCCGCACCGATGCGGGAATCACCTTCTGCGTCTCGATGAAACTCTTGATTGTGGCGAGCCGCGCATCGGGCACCGGCACGACGCCGATATTGGGGTCGATGGTGCAAAAGGGATAGTTCGCCGCATCGATCTTCGCGGCCGTGAGGGCGTTGAAGAGCGTGCTCTTGCCGACATTCGGGAGACCGACGATTCCGCATTCCATGAGTGAGCGCCAATGACGAGCGAGAGAAGGGTGAGCGAGGGGCGGAGATGGTAGCCGCTGGCACGATTCGACCGATACGCTTGCACTCCAGTGCAGCGTCGCCCTTCGCTTTCGACCTCTCTCTTTCGATTCGGCATGTTCCAGCGTCGCCTCGTGGCGATCGGTGTGCTGATTGCATTCGCGTTCACGGCGATCGGTGCACGGCTCTGGAGTCTGACGGTCGCGGAGGGTCAGGAGCGGCTCGTCGAAGCGGAGGCGCGACTCGGGCGCACGCGATTGCTGCCGACGGTGCGCGGCGCGATCACTGATCGCAAGGGCCGCGTGCTTGCGGAGGATGTGCCCGCGTACGGAGTCGCCATCGAGTACACGGCGATCGATGGCTCGTGGGCGCGCGACGAAGCGCGGCGGCTCGCGCGAAGCGAGATCGGGCGCACAGCGTGGGGCACCTTGACGCGTCGTGGGCGTGAGGCTGCGACCGAGCGCGCGCTGCCTCAGGCGGAGCGACAGCTCGATGCGGTGCTCGACGAACTCTGCTCGCTCACACTGCTGCCGCGCGGAGAACTCGACGCAAGGATCGTCCAGATCCATGACGAAGTGGGTCGACGCGCCGCCGTCGTGCGCGATCGCCAGCGTGCGTCGTGGATCGAGCGCTATGGCGATGCGGCGGCGGGGACCTTCCGTCCGGAGCCGATTCGCGAAGAGCGCCGCGCACACGAGGTGCTTCCCGAGATCAACGACGCAACGGCGTTTGCGCTGCGCCGCTTGGCGGATGAGGTGCCGGGCATCGTCACTGTCACCGACAGTGTGCGACGCATCAACCCATGGTCGCACGCGAGCGTGGAGATCGACCGCTCGCACTTCCCCGGTCCGCTGCGCACGAGCGTGCCGATCACGATTGATCTCGACGGCGTCGCCGATCACATCGTCGGTCGCTGTCGCACCGAGGTGTGGCGCGCGGATCTTGAGCGACGGCCGTTCGTGCGCGCTGACGGAGAAGAGGATCTCGGCGGCTATCGACCGGGCACGGATCTCATCGGCAACTGGGGTATCGAGCGCGCGCAGGAGGATGTGCTGCGCGGCAACCGGGGCCGTGTCACCACGCGTCTCGACAGCGGTGCGGAGGAGCGCACCGATCCCGTGTCGGGTCGCGGTGTGCAACTCGCGATCGATGTGGCGCTGCAGGCGCGCGTGGAAGCGCTGCTCGATCCGCGCTGCGGCTTGACGACGCGCCAGGAGTGGCACGATGTCTCTGCGGTCGAGGACGAATCGCATGGGGAGGGATTCGCGCGCGGCACGCCGCTCGCGTCGGCGGTGGTCGTGATCGATGTCGACCTCGGCGAGATCGTGACCTGCGCGTCGTGGCCGCCGATCTCCGCGAACGCGCGACTCGACGGGAGTGAGCGGTCACGGCTGCTGCCGTCGATGAACCGCGCCATCAACGCCAAGTACTCGCCGGGCAGCATTCTCAAGCCGATCATCTATCTGGCTGCAGTCACGGAGGGCGCGTTTCCGATCGACGGCACGATCGCGTGCAACGGTCACTACTTCCCGGAGCGCCCCGATGTGGCGCGCTGCTGGATCTTCCGACCGCGATTCGGAATGACGACGCACGGCGCGCTCGTCGGTGAGCCGCTCGGCGCGGAGATGGCGCTTGCGCGTAGCTGCAACATCTTCTTCTACTCGTTGGCGCAGCGACTCGGACCTGAGCGACTGACGGCGTGGTTGCGGCGCTTCGGACTCGGCGAGCCACTTGGTGTGGGACTTCAATACGAAGAGCGCGGCGCCGATGGCGGCACGCGCCTGCTCGGCGAGTCGGCGGGATCGCTGCCGAGCGAGTCGTTCATCGAGTCGATAAAGACGCGACGGGATGCGCTGTCACCGATCATCCTCGGCATCGGGCAGGGGCCGATCGACTGGACGCCGGTGCAGGCGGCGAACGCCTATGCACTGATTGCGCGTGAAGGCGTGGTGCGCGATGCGACGCTTGTGCGCGCGCCGCGACGCGAGCGCACCGGATCGTCGGGTTCGGCGTCGTCGAACGAAGTGAACGCGTCGAGTCCACCGAGCGCGTTGAACGCTTCGAACGGCGCGACCCGCGAGGATCTCGAGTTCTCACCGCGCGCGGTTGAGCACATGCTCGGTGGTCTGCGGCAGGCGGTCGAGGCCTCCTACGGCACGGCTCATCACATCCAATTCGGCGACATGCGCGAGCCGATGTTCGACATCCCCGGCGTGCGCATCCATGGCAAGACGGGCACGGCGCAGGCACCGCCGCTGGCACTCGACACCGATGGCGACGGCACGACCGATCGCGTCATGAAGGGACTCGATCACGCCTGGTTCGCGGGGCTCGTCGGCGATGGCACGCGCGAGCGACCGCGATATGCGATCGCCGTGCTTGTCGAGTACGGCGGCTCCGGCGGCAAAGTCGCCGGCCCGGTCGCGGCGCAAGTCATCCGCGCGCTCGCGAAGGAGGGCTACCTTGAGCCTGAAGCGCGCGGCGACAGAGTGAAGGGTGACGGCGCGGGACACGGTGCGAAAAGCGGCGGCGCGGAACGCGGTGCGAAGAGCGGCAGCGCGGGACGCCTGCCGTGAGCGCGTCCGTCGTCGCGGCATCGGGAGCGGGATCCGGCGCAGGGTCCGGCGCAAGATCCGGTGCAAAGTCAGGCGCAGGATCGCGGCGCGCGATGGGCGCTCCTCCCGCGCATCACGCGCGCTCACTTGGGCGCGGGCGAGTGCATTGGACCACGCCTGCGTGGTTGGTCGTCGCGGCCGCCTTCATGCTGAGTCTCTTTGGTGTCGAGGCGATCGCCACGACGGACTCCGCTCGCGCCGCGCGACAAGCGGTCTTCCTGATGGTCGCGCTCGGCGGAGTCGTTGTGCTCGCAGTTCTTCCTGAGCGCTGGATGCGGCGCGCGTCCTGGATGGCACTTGCGGTGACGCTGCTGTTGCTGCTCTTCGTGATGTTGCCGGGCGTGCCCGAGTGGTTGGTGCGTCCGCGCAACGGTTCGCGTCGCTGGATCAATCTCGGCATCACCGACTTTCAGCCGAGCGAGTTGGCGAAGATCGCCTGGTGTCTGGTGATGGCGGACTGGCTGCGGCGCGGCGACGAACATCGCAGTCTTCCGGGGCTTTTCGTGCCGTTTGTGATCACCTTCGTGCCGGTGGTGCTCATCCTCATCGAGCCCGATCTTGGAACGGCGATGCTCTTCGTGCCGGCGCTCTTCGCGATGATCCTCGCGGCTGGCGCGAAGAAGCGCCATGTCGTCGGTATTCTCGTTGTCTGCGCCATCGTGGCGCCACTCACCTATCCCGTGCTGCGCCCGCATCAGCGCGAACGGATCGACGCGATGATCGCGCAGATCCGCGGCGACGATCGCTTCATACAGGACATCGGATTCCAGGCGGACCGCGCGATGACCGTGGCGGGCGCCGGCGGCGCGTGGGGCGTCGGCCGCGAACACGCTCGTGCGCTGGTGGTGCACAACGCGCTGCCGGAAGAGCACAACGACATGATCTTTGCGGTCGTCGTCTGCCGCTGGGGCTTCATGGGCGGCGCGGCGCTTTGCGCGGCGATCCTGCTGCTCGTCGCTGCGGGATTCGCCACCGCCGCCATGTCGCGCGATCCGTTCGGGCGCCTCGTCGTTGTCGGCGCCGTGAGTCTCATTGCGGCGCAAGCGACGATCAACATCGGCATGACCATCGGGCTGCTGCCGATCACGGGCATGACGCTGCCCTTCGTGAGCTACGGCGGCAGCAGTCTCGTTGCGTCGTGGCTGCTCGTGGGACTTGTGCTCTCCGTTGGGCTGCAGCGTCCACGTCAACTCGAGCGACCCAGCTTCGAGTTTGCCTGATCCACCGAGCACGGCTCGGAACAAGGCCGGTCTCGGGATCTGCCCTGACTTTGGCCGCCAAAGATGTGACAAAACTGTCCGCTTAACCAAAGATAGACGATAGAGTAGACAGAAGTGGCATCTTATGGCATCGAAGGAAAAACCGACTGACGCGGCGGTGCTGCTCCAACTGGGCGAACGGATCGCTCAACGGCGCTTGGCGCTCAATCGCACGCAAAGAGAGCTCGCGAAGGAGGCGGGCGTGTCGCCACGCACGCTGGCGCGGCTCGAAGCCGGCGCATCGACGCAACTGACGAATCTCATTCGCGTGCTTCGCGCGCTCGATCTGCTGCGCAACATGGACGCGCTCGTGCCCGCACCGACAGCGAGTCCGCTGGCACAGCTTCGAGCGCAGCGATTGGAGAGGACAGAGCGCTCGCGCGCCTCGCGTCGCGGACGCACGCGCGATGGACACGCTGCACGCGGCACGAAACCCGAGTCGCGTCGCGACACGAAACCCGAGTCGAGCCCTGACTCGAAGCGCGCTGCTCGCCCTGGCACCACATGGACCTGGGGAGATGAGAGTGAGAAGAAGCAATGACCACCGTCGCCGAAGTGCGACTCTGGGGCCGGCGCATCGCGGCCGTCTCAGTCGAGGGTCCGGGCGAAATCGCGTCCTTCGAGTACGAGCCAGCGTTCATCGGCAGCGGCATCGAAGTCGCGCCGCTCATGATGCCGCTCGAGTCGCGCATCTATCGATTTCCCGACCTGCCCGCCGCGGCCTTCCACGGACTTCCCGGCATGCTCGCCGATGCGCTGCCCGATGCATTCGGCAACGCGGTGATCGACGCGTGGCTCGCCGCGCAGGGGCGACTGCCGGATGACATCGACGCCGTCGAGCGGCTCTGCTATTCCGGACAGCGAAGCATGGGTGCGCTCGAGTTCCGACCGGCGCGGGGTCCGCGCAGCGATGCGTCCGTTCCGCTCCAGATCAACGCGCTGCTCGAGCTTGCCAGCGAAGTGCTTCGCAGTCGCGAGCAGATGCAGTCGTCGCTCGCCGATCCCGAGCGCGAGCATGCACTGCGCGAGATTCTCCGAGTGAGTGCATCGGCGGGTGGTGCACGCGCGAAGGCCGTCATCGCGTGGAATCCGGCGACCAACGAAGTTCGCTCGGGGCAGGTCACCGCGCCTCCGGGATTCGAGTATTGGCTCTTGAAGTTCGATGGCGTTGGCAGCGATCGTGACGCGGGACTCGCCGATTCGCAGGGCTTCGGTGCCGTCGAATACGCCTACGCGCTGATGGCGCACGCGGCCGGCGTTCACATGAGCGAGTGTCGACTCTTTCAGGATGGTGAGCGTCGACACTTCATGACGCGACGCTTCGATCGACTGGCGGATGGCGAGAAGCTGCACATGCAATCGCTCGCAGCGATGGCGCACTTCGACTTCAACAATGCGGGCGGTCACTCCTATGAGCAGGCGATCACTGTCATTCGACGAATCGGTCTCCCGATGGAAACGATCGAGCAGCAGTTCCGACGCATGGTCTTCAATGTCGTTGCGTGCAACCGCGACGATCATGTGAAGAACCTCGCGTTCCTCATGGACAAGAGCGGCGCCTGGTCGCTGGCGCCGGCGTTCGACCTGACCTACAGCTACAACCCGGCCGGGCGCTGGACCTCGTTGCACCAGATGAGTCTCAACGGCAAGCGGGACGACATCACCATGGCGGACTTCGACGCCGTCGCCAAGACCGCGTCGATGGCGCGCGGCCGCACCCCGGTGATCGTGAAGGAGGTCTGCGGCGCGGTGGCTCAGTGGCGTGACTTCGCGAAGGAAGCGGGCGTCGATACGGCCACGACTCGGCGCATCGCTTCCGCTCAGCGCAGCGATCTCGCATCGTGATCCGACCGATCGACATCGAGCGACGGATGGCTTGGGACTCTCGACTCGACCGATGAAAACGACTCGCGCGGTCGGGGCGCGTCCGCGGCGGCGTATCCTCCGAGGCGTGCGTGTGCCTGCCCCCGGAAACGACTTCAACGAAGCCCTTGCCGCGATCGGCGTGGAGCTTGAGCCGATGGATCGCGAGCGCCTCGCGCGCTATCTCGAACTGCTCTACGACGCGAACGAGAAGATGAACTTGACGGGCGTGCCCGCCGAGGCGGCATGGACGCGGCACATCTTCGACAGTCTCACGCTGGTGCCGTGGCTCGCATCGCTGGCGCAGGAGAGCCGTGCCGCCGATCCCGCATCGCCGCCGCTGCGCGTGCTCGATGTCGGCAGTGGCGGGGGACTGCCCGGCGTCGCGCTCGCGATCGTGATGCCCTCGCTTGCGCCAGGGTGTGAGGTCACGCTGCTCGAAGCGACCGGCAAGAAGGCGCGCTTTCTCGAAACGCTCGTGAAGCCGATCGATCTCGACAATGTTCGTGTGTTCAACGATCGCGCAGAGACGGCCGCACACGATCGACGACGACATCGCGAGTTCTACGACGCTGTCGTCAGCCGCGCGGTCGGCGCGCTGCCCGTACTCGTTGAGCTCACGCTTCCGTTCGTGCGTCCGGGCGGCTTCGCGATGTACATCAAGGGCGAGCGCGCCATCGATGAGATCGAACAAGCGCGACACGCGATCGGTCTGCTTGGCGGCGCCTTCGTCGAGACGCAGACGACGCCGACCGGCACGCTGGTACGGCTTGAGAAGTGTTCGCGCACGCCGCGCACCTATCCGCGCACGCCCGGCGAGCCCGCGCGGTGCCCGCTTCAGCGCAGCAAGCGGAGTCCGGCGTGAGCGACTCCGGGGCGAGCGGCCGCGATCGCAGTGATCACGGCGAAGGCAGCGGTGGCGAGCGCAAGAGCCGCGATCGCAGCATGGGCGAGTCGCGGTCGGCAGTCTCGGCTGACGCGCTGCTGGCCGACACGGGCGCCATCGCGCGGCGCCTCGACGGCTTCGAAGTCCGCCCGCAGCAATTGGAGATGGCGGCCGCCGTGCGCGACTGCTTTGCCAAGCGCGGTCGACTCATGGTCGAGGCCGGTACCGGCGTCGGCAAGAGCTTCGCCTACCTCATTCCGGCGATCGAGCGCATCGTCTCCGCGCGCGAGCGCGTCGTGGTCGTGACGCACACCATCAACCTCCAGGAGCAGCTCATCGAGAAGGACATCCCGCTGCTGAACGCGGTGATTCCGGAGGAGTTCAGCGCGGTGCTCGTCAAGGGGCGCGGCAACTATGTTTCGCTGCGGCGACTGCAACTGGCCAGCCGCCGCGCCGATCGACTGCTACCCGATGAAGAGGAGCGCCACGCGCTGCAACAGATCGAGCAGTGGGCCTACGAGACGCGCGATGGTTCGCTCAGCACGCTGCCCGAGTTGGCTCGGCCGAGTGTGTGGGAACACGCGCAGAGCGACGCACACAACTGCATGGGTCGACGCTGTCCCACCTACGACAAGTGCTTCTACCAGGCAGCGCGGCGTCGCATGGAGCACGGCGATCTGCTCGTCTGCAACCACGCGCTCTTCTTCGCGGACTTGGCCATGCGCGCCCGCGGCGCCAGTTTTCTGCCGCCGTATCAGCATGTCATCATCGACGAGGCGCACGAAGCGGAGATGGTCGCGTCGGAACACTTCGGCCTGCGCGTGAGCGAAGCAGGCATCGAGCACCTGCTGCGGTCGCTCTACAACTCGAATCAGGCGCGCGGCTTCCTGACTGCGGCGCGCGTGCAACCTGGCGCGGAGTCCAATGTGAGCGAAGCGGTGCGCAAGACGATCGACGCGGGCGAAGCCTGTCGCGCCTTCTTCGATGGACTCGCACTTGGATCGCGAAGTGACGCTGACGGCTCCACGCGCCTGCGCGAGCCGATTGCGGATGCCGAGATGGTCGTCGAGCCGTTGCGTCAATTGGCGGGCACGCTGCGACTCTTGAAGGGCAAGCTCATTGACGAAGAGGACGACTTCGAAGTCAACAGCTACGCCATTCGCGCAGCGGACATGGCCACGAATGTGGAGTCGCTCACCTCGCAGTCGCTTCCCGGCTGCGTCTACTGGGCGGAGCGCGGTGTTTCGTCGCGCCGCCGCGCGGGCAAGCGCGGCTCCGTGAGTCTGCGCTGCGCCGCGATCGACGCGGCGCCGATTCTCGCGGAACACCTCTTCGGGCGCGACTGTTCCGTGGTGCTCACGAGTGCCACGCTCACCACGGCGCGAGGCGACTTCACTCACGCCGCCGCGCGCTTCGGTTGCCCCGATGCGGCGACGCTCGACCTCGGCAGTCCCTTCGACTTCGCACGGCAGGTGCGCTTTCATGTCGACTCGCGCATGCCCGCGCCGGACTCGCCCGACTTTCTTGAGGCTCTCGCGCCGCGCGTGCTTTCGCACCTGCGCGCCACCGACGGCGGCGCGTTCGTGCTCTTTACGAGTTTCGCAATGCTGGAGCAGCTCGCTCGTCGCTTGGAACCCGAACTCGTAGCGCTCGGGCATCCAGTGCTGGTGCAGGGGCGCGGTGTGCCGCGCGGTCTGCTGCTTCGACGCTTCCGCGACGATGAGCGCAGCGTGCTCTTCGGCACCGCGAGCTTCTGGCAGGGCATCGATGTGCGCGGTCGCGCATTGCGCAACGTGATCATCTGCAAACTGCCCTTCGATCCGCCCGATCAGCCGCTTGTCGAAGCTCGGCGCGAACTCATCGAAGAGCGCGGCGGCAATCCCTTCGGCGAGGATCAGCTTCCGCGAGCCGTGCTTCGCTTTCGACAGGGCTTCGGGCGACTGGTGCGCTCAAGCCAGGACACCGGCCGCGTGGTCGTGCTCGATCCGCGCATCGTGACGAAGCGATACGGTCGCGCGTTCATTCAGGCGCTGCCCGAAGGCGTCGAGCCGATCGACGACGGAATGTCCGACTTTGCCGACGACGTATGATCGGCCGCGAACAAGGAGACACCCATATGGCAGCCAAGAAGAAGACCAAGCGAGCGGCGGTGAAAACGAAAGCGACGACGCGGACCAGACAATCAACGAAGCCGCGAAGCAAGAACACGAAGACAGCAACGAGTGCCGCGAAGAAGACGCGCCGCGCCGCACCAACGAAGTCCGCACGCGTGACCAAGCCCGCTCGCACTGCGAAGCGCACGAAGCAAGCCGGCTCGTCGAAGCGAACCACCTCAAGCTCCGACGCCATCCGCACCAGGATCCACTCCTTCGCCGCCAAGGCACTGAAGGACGGCGACGCAGCTCTTCGCGAGCTGCCGAAGTTCACGCGCGAAGTCGTCGTCGATGCCGCAAAGGGATTGAACGACGCCGTGCCGCAATCAAGTCGCAATGTGCTGCGGCAGGTGGTCGATGCGATGACCGACGCCGCCGTGGTGACGACGCACTCCGTCCGCAACGCCTTCAACGACTCCACCTCGCGCGGTGCCGACTTCGCCCGCAAGGACGCGGCACGAACCATGCGCGACCTTCGTGATCTGGAGACCAACTTCATCTCCGCGCTCGATCGCGCGCGAAGCTCGCTCACCGGTGTCGCCAAGGATGAACTCGACTCCATCGTGAAGCACGCGAAGCGCGCCGGCACGCGCGTCGGACCTGCAGCTCAGAGCGCGATGAGAGCCGCCGACGGTCGACTGCCGGAACTCGGCGTCGAAACGGCGAAGGCCACCGTGCGCGTGACGCGGCGCACCGTTGGTGGAATGCTCGATGGCGCGAGCGGACTGCTCCAAGCACTCGGCGAAGCGGTCACCGGTCGCACTCCCCGCTGAGTCCTAGGCCGCGCCGCGCGAAGTCGCATCCGCGAGTCGCATCCGCGAGCCGCGCGGGGCCTCGCTTGCTGCGCCCTGCCCGCTCGGGTTGCGAAGCGCAACCGCTCGCTCGTGCTCGCGGCGCGAGGCCCCGTCGTTGGCTCGCCGTCGCACTCACTCGACGCGTGCGCGCGGCCCCGTCGTCGGCTCGCCGTCGCACTCACTCGACGCGTGCGCGATGAACAGTCGCAAACCGCACGGTCACGCGATCCGCGCCAGCGCAACTCTCGTCGCGGCTCGCGCGACGCGCCGCTTAGAAACTTGGCCCGCGCAGTGCACTACTTCGAAACCAAGCTGTGCAAAGCGAGAGCGCCGACGAGGCGTGCCGTCGGCGTCTCGCATGATCAATGCGGCCGGTCTCTGTTGCGACCGGCGTCGAAGTAGCGCCAGACGAACCCTCGTCGAGCAAGTCAAGAGTCCGATCAGAGACTCAGGCGGGCGGCGTCGGACTTGCAAGTTGCAGCGCGCTGCGATGGCAGGACCACCGAACGAATTGGCTCGGCGCAAGAACACCTCAACGTGGTCGCCAAACTAATGCGCGTTCGCCGAACCTCACCGGCGCGCCCCCCGCCTCCGCACTTCATCCAATCATCCAGTCCACCCACCTAGCACCGTGGCGAGGTCCGCGCCGTCGATAATACCATCGCCGTTCGAATCCTCAGCGCAGCAGCCGACAGGACACTCTCCCCACGCGCCAAGGACTAGGGCCAGGTCCGCGCCGTCAACGGCCCCATCCCCGTTGAAATCGGGAGAGGTGGGGGCGAGCGTGCCGTCAACAACGAAGTCGTCGTAGGTCACGCTGTACGTCGCGCCCGAGTTCACCTCATCCAGCTGGAAGAGCGTTACGGACATCGGGCCCGCAAGCTCGGGCTTGGTGATTGTGTGCACGACCACATCGCCTGCGCCGAGGCTATAGCTCATCGTCATAGTCGATCCTGTCCGGTTGAGCTTGAATGTCGCGGCGCTTGTACCTGTCTGCGAAACGCCGCTCGTACAGCCGGACGAACACATCACGGCATTGATTGAGCCTGTGCTGAAGAAAAAGATGTCGGCAAATCCGGCGGGTGGACCTTCAAAGCCCGTGGCGACTCCAGCGGACCCCGCAGCCTGCCGAGTCGCCTTGACCGTGATGGTGAAGTCACCGACGAGCCGCTTGCCGCAGAGGGTCATGTACGCATGATCGCCGGGCTGACCGGCATTCTTCGTCATCACCACCTTGCCGCGAACAACCGACACAGAGTGGTTCGCATCGACATCGAGGCCCCAGCCCGGTAGCGACGGATCGTCGAACGAGTCAACGAACACATCCGCCGACGCGGCAACCCCCAAGGTCGCCATGATCGCGGCTCCGCACCACCTCAAGCTTCTTGAAGGACTCGCGAATAAACGCATCGGATCTCCTATTGCGGTGTTTCAGATCTGAGCCTACCGTGCGGCTGCCCGTTAGAGACACTAACTTCAGGAGCTCCAGAGAGAGCCGCTGGTATGGCATTCTTGCCGTACCCGAGGGGATATCGGTTCGTGTAACAACCGCGGGCTGGACTACCTCAATCGTCGTCAGATCTGCCCGTGCTTGTTGCTGGTATCGAGTCCGCTGAGCTCGCTTGCCACCCAGGGGTTGGGAGCGCTCCACCGGGATCGACCCCGCGACGCGACAACGCCGATGAGGTTCGTCGTCGGCGTCTCGCGTGAGCTCTGCGGCCGGCCTCTGTTGCAACCGGCCTCGAAGTAGAGCGGAGCGGATGTGATCGGCGACTGCGCGGTCAAGGGCGCGGGGACATCTCCGGTGTGAGGCGTGAGAGCCTCGCTGCGAGCGCGGCATTCGGACGCAGGGTTCCCGTTGGCAAGAAGCGGGCTATGCCGGTCCGCGGTCCGTGCCGCCGTTCCGCGCGGCGCGGCCGATGCCGGGCGGCGGTTGCGCGGCGCGGTCGCAATGCTCAATCGCGGAGGCGTCGATTGCTGATGACCATCAGGATCGCCAGGACGGCGGCCGCCAGGAAGCCCGCGATGCCGAGGAACCAAAGCCCGCCGGTGCCGGGATCCTTTGCGGCGAGCACCAGAATCGATGAGCCGACGAGCATGGCGGAAATCACGAGCGCAAAGGAGATGTTGCGGCTCGCGTGCTCAATGGTGTTGACGAGTCGTCCGAGTCCGCGGTGCTCCAGATTGACGGCGAGTCGATTGCGCTTGATCTGCGTCAGCAGAAAGCGCACTTCGCCCGGCAGATCCTCGGCCAGCTCGGCATATCCGAGCATGCTCGATGCAAGCCGCTTGCGCATCGCGGAGAAACCGTAACGGCGCTTCACCAGCTTCTCGACATACGGACGCGCGAACTCCACCATCTGGAAGTCGGGATCAAGCTCGGCACCGACGCTCTCGATCGTCGTGAGCGCCTTGATGAGCAGCACCAGGTCGGCAGGGCAGCGCACGCGATGTTTGCGCAGCCGCGCGAAGAAGTCGCGCAGCAGCGGACCGAGATCGAGCTGGTCGAGCGGCACATTCTGGAAGCGTGACACGAAGTCGCGCACATCGGCGCGCACGGCCGCCTGTTCCAGGATCGCGGGATCGAGATCGCCGAGCGCGCCGACGGTGGCGAGCACGCGATCGACATCGCCGCTCACCACGCCGGAGACGAGATCGGCGAGCCGCTGCGTTGTTCGCGATTCGGCCTGCCCCGTCATGCCGCAATCGATGAACGCGATGCGCCCGCCCGGCAGCGCAAAGAGGTTGCCCGGATGGGGATCCGCATGAAAGAAGCCGAAATCGAGGCACTGCCGCAGCACGGCGCGTGCGCCGTTCGCCACGACCTGCTTGCGCTCTTCGAGCGTGAGATCATTCTCCTTGCGGCGCGAGAGCAGCACGCCCTTCATCTCTTCGAGTGCCAGCACATGGCGCGTCGACGCCTCCCAGTAGACCTTGGGAAAGACGATGCCGGGGTCATCCAGGAACTGATCGCGGAAGCGCTCCGTGGCGCGACCTTCGTGCGTGAGATCGACTTCCTTTGCGAGCTCGCGCGCAAACTCGTCGACGACTTCCGTCGGGCTGTACCCCATGTTCGAGAAGGAGCGCTCCGCCCAATGCGCCAGCGTGCGCATGATCTCCATGTCCGTCTCGGTCTGCTCCTGAATCCCGGGCCGTAGCACCTTCAGCACCACATGCGTGCCGTCATGCAGCACGGCGCGATGGACCTGCGCCATCGATGCCGCGGCGATCGCCTTCTTCTCAACCGATTTCAGGATCGTCTTGCGTTTGTCGCCGAACTCCTCGTCGAGCCGCTTCTCGATCTCCGCAAAGTCGACTTGCGGCACATTGTCCTGCAGTGCGCGGAACTCGTCCGCCCACTCCTGCGGGATGAGATCGGGGCGCGTGCTGAGCACCTGTCCCATCTTCACGAATGTGGGACCGAGTTCCTCCATCGCCTTTCGAAGTCGGACCTCGCGCGGCAGTCGCGCAAACTCAGTCGACACATGTCCGGCCGTGACGAAGCTCACGCCGCGCTCGACCATGCGATCGAGCTTCATCTCGTGGATCACATCGCCGAAGCCGTGCTTCGCGAGGATCGAGAGGATCTCGCCGTAGCGCCGCAGATTGCGCAGCGTCTGGTTGATGGAGAAGAGGTCGGCCATGCAGCGAGCCCGTCGATGCAACGAGGGACACGGAGCATAGAGAGAGCCGTGCGCGGCGGTGCAGCGTCGTGGCGGGGCGACGGTCTGACGGCGCGGAGGAACGAACGCAGAGCGGGGGAGGTGCGTTCGCGCGAGCTCGGACCGGCGTCGACGGATTCGGCTCAGTTCGCGGCGGAGCGTCGAGTCGGCGCGCCGCCCGCAAGCGAGCGGCCCTTTTCGGTGATCACGATCCGTCCCTTGCCGGGTCCCGACTCATGCTTGATCAACGCGAGTCGCCGAAGCACGACCGCGGCGCGCGCATCGGACACCGACTCAACGGTCATGCCGCGCTCGGCGCCCGAGAGCATCTCCGCCGCGGAGCGCACGAGCGCCTCGTCATCAGGCATGCGATGTTGAATCGACTCGATGGCGCTGAAGACACTCACCGGTCCGCCAAGAATCAGCCACGCGAAGCCGGCCACGACGCGACGCGGGTTGACGACCATCACATTGGGCGTCGCAAGGCTGAGCACCACGACGAGTTCCTCCGCGTCACTCATGGGCTCGAGCGCCGCAAGCGGATCGACGCGCCGCCACGCCGAGATCACGCTCACGACGGCGAAGATCAGCGTCACAAGTGGAGCGAGCAACCATGTCGGCATGCAGCACAATCCACCGCTGAAGAAACTGAAGATGACGATCAGCCAAAAGATGGCGGCGTAGGTGAGCAGCGCAAAGCCCACGCCCATTCCGAGTTCAACCCATCCTTCGACCGCGATCTCGCGATTGCGCTCGGCGATCGCTGCGCGAACGGCATCAACGGGAAGCATCGCCGCAGTCTAGATCGGGCTCGCGCCGCCGCCGAGTTCATTACGCGCTGCTCGAGTGGTGGTCAAGCGGGGACGCGCGCGGGTCAGTCCCGGATCATGCCTGAATCATGCGCGGATCATGCGCGGTCAGGTGCGGATCATGCGCGGATCATGCGCGGATCAACGACGGCTTCGCATAGCTGCCGCCCAGCACCTTGGCCGACGGCGACTGCATCCAGTCCTCCAGCACGGACGCATAGACGCTGCGGAAGTCGATGCCGAACTTGAGATCGCCCTGATCGAGCTCGGTGAGACTCGGGTGATTGCCGACGATGCCGGGCTTGACCATCGTGCCCATCAGGAACATCGGCGCGGCCGTGCCGTGATCGGTGCCCTGGCTCGCGTTCTGCTGCACGCGTCGGCCGAACTCGCTGAAGACCATGGTGAGCACGCGCTCCTGATTGCCCTGCGCCTTGATGTCGTCGTTGAACGCGCGCATTGCTTCGGCGACCTGCCGCAGCAGATTGTTGTGCGAGCCCGGTTGATTCGCATGCGTATCGAAGCCGCCCTTGCTCACGTAGTAGACGCGCGTGCCGAGTCCGTCGCGGATCATGGCGCCGACGATCTGCAGTTGCCGTGCGATATCGCTCTGCGGATATTGCACAAGCGGCTGCTTGCGCACCGCATCGCGAATGCGCACCGACGCGACCTGCGCGTCGAGCGCCGTGCGCATGAGGAAGTCGCGCTGACTGCCGGGCTCCGGTTCACCGACCGCACCTGCGCGGTTGATCGCCTGGTAGGGATCGCGCAGCGCCTCGTGCACATCGTCGCCGAGCCAACGGAAGAGATCGGCGCTCTCGAACGACACCGGCTTCTGCACCGAGCCCATCATCGCCAACGGCGCAGTGCGACCGATGCTGACGGAACCCTCCGGAATCGGCGTGCCGTTGCATGTGTTGTCGAAGTAGCGGCCGATCCAACCATCGCCCGTGCCGTCAGTCCGCGCGGTGTGCCAGATGTCCATCGACGCAAAGTGCGAGCGATTCGGGTTGGGGTAGCCGACACCCTGCACGATGTTGAGCAGTCCATCGTCATAGAGACCCTTGAGCGCTTCGAGACTGGGATTGAGGCCGAGTCCCTTTGACTTGTCGAGTTCGAGTGCCACACCCGCGCCGCCGCGCGCCTGGCCACCGGGCTCCGCGACCGCCAGCGCCGGCCGCGCGCGGAAGTAGTCGGGCGAGCCGTAGGGAACGACCGTGTTGAGACCGTCGTTGCCGCCGCCGAGCTGCAGCACCACCAGAATGCGATCCTGCGCGACACCGGGCAGACTCGTCCGTCCCTGCGTGCCCGGAAGGATCATGCCCATGGCCGATCGCTGAACGAACGCGGGAATCGTGCTCGCCATCGACGCAAGTGCAATGCCGTGCTGAATGAAGAGGCGTCGGCTGTAAGGCAGGAGCGGATCGATCATGAGTGGTTCCTTCGCGCGCTTCGGTGCAGCGCGGTGGCGCGTTCAATGCGTTCAACGCGGTCGACGCGGTCGACGCGGTCGACGCGGTCGACGCGGTCGACGCGGATCATCAACAGAGTTGGTACTCGGGCATGGCGGTGATGAGGCAGAGCAATCCAAGCAGGCGATCGCGATCGATGCGGTTGCCGCGCTCCTGAATGAAGGCGAGCAGCACGGCGCGTCGCTCCTCGGCCGGCGGCGTGCCGAGCATGAAGCGCGTCAGGTACTCGACGACCGAATCGGGATCTCTCGCGCGCTCGCCGAGATGCGCGACGAGATGCGTCGGATCGAAGTCGCCGGCATCGCCGCTGTCGTTGCGATCGGCGGGACGAACGCCGGTGATGAGGTACGCCATCGCATTCTGCCGCACGAAGAGTGTGGCCGTGTTGATCCACGAGCGCCCGCCATCCCATCCCTTGACGCTCGGAGGTTGGAAGAGATCCTGGCCCATGAGTTCCGCAGCGCTCGTGAGCGCACTCAGTTCGCGCGGCGGCGTGTGCAGACTCCGGATCGCGCCGACGATGAGCTGGATCGGACTCTTGATCATCGCCGCCGCATGTTCCGAGTCGTAGAAGTGCTCGCTCTTGAAGAGCGTCTTGAGCGTCGGGCGCAATTCGTACTTCGTATCGCGCAAACGCTTCGCAAGCAGCTCGATGAATCGCTTGCGTTCCTTCGTGGGCTCCCCGGGAAGATCGCTCACGAAGGCGCGGTAGAGCTTGAGCGAGATGAACGACGATGTCGTGTCCGAGGCAAGGATCAGGCGCACGAAGTCATCGCCATCCCAATTGCCGGTGCGACCGAAGATCGTCTTGGCACTCGGGTCGTGGTCGTTCTTCGCGAACGCGAACGAGTCGTCCTGATAGGTGTAGCCCGTCAGTGCGCGGGCGCCCTCCTTGATGTCTCGCTCGCTGTAGTGGCCTTCGCCCATGGTGAAGAGTTCCATGAGCTCGCGCGCGAGATTCTCATTCGGCCGCGCGCGTCGATTGCGGTTGTTGTCGAGGTAGCGCAGCATCGCGGGGTCGCGAATGATGCCGGTGGCGAGCGCACTGAAGTTGCCGGCAGCGTTGGCGCGGAAAAACTGGTTCTGGCGGAACATGTGCCAGCTGTCCTCGATCGTGCGATAGCCGGTGGCGAAGTGACCGTGCCAGATCAAGGTGAGGCGCTCTTCAAGCGGTCGCCCCGTCTCGATCATGCGCTGCAACCACCATCGACGCATCGCGCCGAGTTGGCGCCGATCCTTCTGCGTCGCTTCGTTGCGCTGGCGCTGATACTTCTCCAGCACCGCTTCGTTGTTCGAGCGACGCGCCTCCTGCTGCTCGCGTCGCTCCGCGTCGGTCAGCGGTCGAATGATGTTCGCGTCGAACGCGTTCTCTTCAATCGGATCCGCCGTGGACTTGTCGTACTCGACGAGCAGATCGACGGCCTTGTCCAACCCCAGGTCGGCGAGATGCCGCACCTGCGCAGGCGTACCGCCGAAGCCCGCGCGATTGAGAAGGTGATGAGCCTTCCAGTAATCGAACTTCTCGGGGCCTAGCGATTTGAGTGTCGGATTCGGCATGCGTGGCGGAGGGGAGCCGCCCACCATCATTCGGCGCGAACGGCCGGTGAAGTGTCGGAATGTTCAATTCTGCGCGGGATTGCCAGCATTCCAAGAAGAAGCGCGATGGGAATCAGCGGAGCCCACGCCCAGCGAGTTGCTCCGTCGCCTTCAGAACCGAGGAATCCGACTTCGAACGCCGGAATCGCCACTGCCAGAAAGAAGAGGATTGCGATGCCACTTCGACCGCGCCAGAGCAAGAGCGCAATTCCTGGGAAGACTGCTCCGTAAAGCCCGAGGAAACGGAGGTAGATCGCTTCGTCGCCGAATCCGGGTCGGCCCGCGAAAGCACCGAGCAGCACCGCCACTGGGATCAGGAGGCCGACGCCGCGAATGGTCGACGCTCGCAACTCGCGCGCGTGAGCGGCCGCGGTGAATGACACCTGGATGAACCACCACGCCGCGAAGGCGCCGGTGACGCCGCGCCACCCGCTCACGGTGATGAAGAGCATGGCGGTGAAGGCCGGCGCGAAGACGAGCCACGGCAGGCGCGTGCCGTCGCGCTGCAAGACGCGATGAAAGGTGAGATCGAGATGCGGGCAGACGAGAAAGCCCATCGCGATCGCTGGCGCCAGCAACCAGAGATCAAGTGGTGGCGCGATGCCCACCACGGCGGCATCGCCCGTGCCGACGCCGTGCCGCAGCCACAGCGCGTACGAACCGAGCGAGACGATCGTGCCCAGCAGAATCCACGCGCGATCGCGGCCGCGCCCGCCACTCACCACGAGCGCGAAGGCAGCCATCGCCATCAACCACGCCATCCACTGTTCGCCACCGATCGGCGCTTCGGGTGCCGCGCCGAGCGTGGCCGTCACAATCGAGGGCGCCATCCACGCGATGAAGAACGCCTGGTACGAAAGCGTCGCGACACTGAACCACGCGAGCAGACCGCGGCGACGCTCGGTGAAGGCGCGCGATCGTTCACTCGTCCAGAGAAAGCCGACGGTCGTCGCACCGATCACATTCGGCAGCGCAAAAACGACGAAGCCCTGCCAGCCCCAGTCGCGCAGCAGCAGCAATGGAAGGAAGGCGCCGATGCACCATGTCCAGCTCGATGCCAGGAAGAGTCCCCAGCCGATCGATCGCAAAGGTGAACCGCGCGACGGTTCGTCCATCGATGCTCAGTTCGAATCCCGCGAGGGGGGCGCGTGCTCAGGTGTGGAGGGGAGCGCCGCGGTGCGTGCGGCACCTTGTTCCGCGAGCCTCTCTGCGCCTCGCTCCGAGTGGCGCTCGGCGCGAGCGTGCATCATGCTCTTGGGCGTGCAGTGGAATGTGATCTCGCAGCGACCGACGCGAGGCTCGCGGCCATTGCGCCGCACTTGTTGACGAATGTCCATCTCGAGCCGGATGTTGAACTCGCCACGGCTCTTGAGCTTCGTCTCGAGATCTTCGGAGTCGATGATGTGATAGACGGCCGGACCGAGGCACGGTCGCAGGAAGCGGTACTTCATCTCCTTGCAGACGACGATGTACTCACTGCCGACGCGGGAGAAGAGATAGAGGCCGCCCGCGACTTCGCTGTTGCCGAGCAGCGCGGCTCCGGCCATCGCGTTGTACCAATTGCGATTGAAGCGACGGAACGGAAGCACGGCGGTGAATCGCTTCGCGTCGAGACGCTTCAGCGTGATGCCGCTTCGGAACGCGTATGGCAGCCAGATCAGCGAACACGCCTTCTGCCAGAAGCGGTTCCGTGTGCTGAGTCGACTGATCCAGGATTCGAGCCGCTGCATGAAGGTGCGCGGACGCTCCACAGCACGACGGTCGCGCGGGCGCGAGCCAGCATTGACGCCTTCGATGCCGCCGAGGCCTTCGTGATCGAGCTTCACGGTCGTCATGCGAGGTCGCATCTTAGCCGCGCGAAGAGAGGCAGGTGCCATTCCCACATGAGCGAGCGCGATGAGCGATTTCAAGCGAGATCGAGCGTCGTCGAGTGGTTCGAGAGAGACCGATCGCTCGCACGATCGCTCGTTCTGCGACTTGTGTCGCAAGTTCGCCCGCATCACAATGATGTCGCATGCCTCCGTTGAGGCGCTCTCGTGGACCCAACACTCTTGATCCGATAGCGCTGCGGATGCGAACCTCTCCAAGGAACCTGCGCGCGTGAACGCATCACCGTCGATCGGCGTCTGCTCGTGGAGTCTGCGCCCGGAGTCGCCGCAGCGCCTGATCACTGCACTGCGCGACATTCCGCTCGATGCCGTGCAGCTCGCGCTCGTGCCGCTGATTGAACAACCGCGCCAGTGGTGCGACGCGATCACGCTGCTTCGCGCTCAGGGCGTGCGCATCCTGAGCGGCATGATGGCGACGATCGACGAGGATTACTCGACGCTCGATTCGATCAAGCGCACGGGCGGCTTTCGCCCCGATCACACCTGGCAGGCGAATCTCGCACGCGCCATTCGCCTCGCCGATCTCTGCGCCGACAGCGGACTTTCCCTCGTCACGGTGCACGCGGGATTCATCCCTGAGTCGAAGGACGATCCGCTCTTCGGCGCGATGATCGAACGACTGCGCACCGTCGCAGGAGTCTTCGCGCGGCGCGGTGTGGCGCTCGCGCTCGAAACGGGACAGGAACGCGCGGAGTCGCTCGTGCTCTTTCTTCGCGAGATGGACGCGCCGACCGTCGGCGTCAACTTCGATCCCGCGAACATGATCCTCTACGCGATGGGAGATCCCGTCGAAGCACTGCGCGTGCTCGCGCCGTGGGTGCGACAGGTTCACCTCAAGGACGCGGTGCCGACGCAACGCCCCGGCGAGTGGGGCCGTGAAGTTCCCGTCGGTCGCGGTGCCGTCGATTGGGCGCGCTTCGGTTCGATCGTGCGGTCGCTCGACCCACCGGTCGATCTCGTGATCGAGCGCGAAGCAGGAGGCGAGCGCGTCGATGATGTTCGCGGCGCGATCGACATCGCACGCTCTATGATGCCGACGAACTCCTGATGCCCACCTACCTCTACGCCATCGTGAAGCCCGACGGAAGCGACGGACCGACCTTCGAGGTCTTCCAGCGTTTGATGGACCCGGCGCTGACAAAGCACCCGGAATCGGGCAAGCCGGTGCGGCGCGTGCCGGTGGCGCCGCAGTTCCAGACCACCACCGAAAAGGCGAAGCTCTCGAACAAGAACCTCGATCGCCTCGGCTTCACCAAGTACGAACGCTCCGGCAAGGGCGTCTATGAGAAGAAGGCCGGCAGCGGGCCGAATGTGATCCGCGACGACTGAGCACCGGGAATTCGGCGAGTCGTTCCGTTACCGTCCGCAACAACATGAGTGCGCCTGAGAGCCGTCGCGATCACGACGCCGCCGCGGCGCGGGAGCGAGCCCGCATCGCCGGGCTGCGCGATCTGCTTGAGCGTGCCAATCACGCCTACTACGCCGACAACGACCCCTTCATGGCGGACAGCGAGTTCGATTCGCTGCTGCTGGAGCTTGCAGCACTCGAAGCGAAGCATGTCGAGCTCGAAGATCCGGCCAGTCCGACGAAGCGCATCGGTGGTGCGCCGATCCAGGGTTTCGAGAGCGTCGAGCACGCCGTGCCGATGCGCTCGATCGACAACACCTATTCGATCGACGATCTGCGCGCGTGGTATCAGCGCTGCGCCGAGTCGCTTCGTCACGATCCCGTGATCACATGCGATCCGAAGATCGACGGCGTGGCGGTGAGCTTGCGCTATGAGCGCGGCGCGCTCGTGTACGCGGTGACGCGCGGCGACGGTGCGCGCGGCGACGCGATCACGGCGAACGCGCGCGTGATTCGCAGCATTCCGCTGCGGCTGCGGCAGACACACGGGGGTGAGTTGCCCGAAGTGCTCGAAGTCCGCGGCGAGATCTTCATGCCCACCAGCACCTTCGAGCGCATGAATGAGGAGCGCGAAGCGGCAGGGGAGCCTCTCTTCGCGAACGCACGAAACTCGACCTCCGGCACGCTCAAGAGTCTCGATTCCGCGATCGTGCGGGCGCGCGGTCTGCGATTCGTGGCCCACGGCGCAGGCGAAGTGCGCGGACTGACTGGACCGCGCGGAGGCGCCGTGGAGGGCTACTCCGACTTTCTTGGCGCCATTCGCGCGCTCGGCGTGCCGATCTCGTCGCTCACGCGCCGCTGCGAAACGCTCGACGACGCAATCGCCGCCATCGAGTCGTTCCAGGTGCAGCGCGCCGGACTCGACTTCGGTGTCGACGGCATGGTGGCGCGAATCGATCACTTCGATGAACAGCAGCAACTTGGAGCCACCGCGAAGGCGCCGCGCTGGGCCGTCGCGTTCAAGTACCCCGCAGCGCGCGCAGAGACCACACTTGAGCGAGTCGATTGGCAGGTCGGCAAGGGCGGCACGCTCACGCCGCGCGCGACCTTCGCGCCGGTGCTCGTCGCCGGCACCACCGTCAAGCACGCCACGCTGCACAACATCGAGGAGATCCGGCGCAAGGACATTCGCGTCGGCGACACGGTCGTCATTGAGAAGGCGGGCGAGATCATTCCGCAGGTCGTCGAAGTGGTGCTCGCGAAGCGCCCGCGCACTTCGGTGCCGATCGAACCGCCGACCAAGTGCCCAGCGTGCGAGGCCGAAACGGTACAGGAAGGCCCCAAGCTCTTCTGTTCGAACCCGGGATGCCCGGCGCAGTTGCGCGAGAAGCTGAAGTGGTTCGTCGGTCGCGGGCAGATGGACATCGACGGCTTCGGCGAGAAGCTCATTGATCAGCTCGTCGACGCGGAACTCGTGCGTTCCTTCGCCGATCTCTTCCGACTCGACCGCACGCAACTGATCGAATTGGAGCGCATGGGTGAGAAGAGCGCCGACAATCTGCTCGCGGCGATCGAAGAAGCGAAGTCGCGCGGATTGGCGCGCGTGCTTGCAGGACTCGGCATTCGACATGTCGGCGATAGCGCGGCGAAGACGATCGCGCGGCGCTTTCGCAGCGCCGATCAACTCCGCGCTGCGAGCGAAGCCGATCTCGCGGCGCTCGACGACTTCGGTCCCATCACGGCCGCTTCCGTTGCCGCGTGGCTGCACTCACCGCAGGCGTTGTCGATCTTTCACGAGCTGGCACGAGCGGGCGTGCTGCTTGAGAGTCGCGAGCCGATCGTCGCGGACTCGGACTCGCCGTTTCACGGCAAGACCGTCGTGCTCACCGGAACGCTCGAACACATGGATCGCGCCACCGCGGCCGCGCGATTGGAAGCTCTCGGCGCGAAGATCTCCGGAAGCGTCTCTTCGAAGACGCACATCGTCATCGCCGGCGCCGAAGCGGGCAGCAAACTGGAGAAGGCCCGCGCGCTTGGCGTCGAGGTCTGGGACGAAGCGAAGTTCATGAAGGCGCTTGGCGAGTAGCGAGCGCGGTGCGTCGCACACCGACACGGCATTCAGAGCGGCGCAGATTCGGCGGTTGCACCGAGCACTTCGCGCAGAGACGCTTCGTCATCCAGTCGGGACTTGTCAACGGATCCGCCCGGACCTGGCGCGAACCGAAGCAGCCACCACTGCGTCGCCTGATCCGCGCTCCCCGGCCCCGGCTCAAGCGCCAGCCCAATCATCATCGTGCCCGCATCGAAGCGCGGTCCCCAGACCTGGCGCCACTCGCCATTGAGACCGAATCGCTGTTCGCGCACACCATCACCGTCGCGATGCTCGAAGAGCGTCCACGCAGTTGGTCCCGCGTCGGTGCTGCTGCCACTCACGCGCCAGTTCCACGCAGCGCCGTCGAATTGCCACGCGGGAAAGTTGACGCGCTGGGGCGCTGGAAAGAGCGTGCCGCCGAGGATCCACGCGAGAAGGGCAGCCAGCACCACGAACACCGCGAATCGCACGGCAAGGCTTCGCAATCCGAGCGCCAACTGACCCATGGCGGCGATTGTAAGACCGCGCCGAGGAGCCGGACGGCGGCCGATCAGCGCGCGATCCACCCCATTGCAAGGGCACCCAGAAACGCGAGTCCAACGGCGATCCGCCACCAGCCGAAGACTTCGAGCGAGTGATTCTGCAGCCAGCTCACCAGCCATTTGATGGCGATCGCGGCGGAGATCATGGCGACGACCACGCCGACGACCACCGGGACAACTCCACCGTTTGCGTCGATGAGTGCTCGAATGCCATCGATGCCGCGTGCGGCCGATTCGCCGTCGCCTCCGTGTGCACCACGCCAGGCGCGAAGCAACTCGTAGATGGTGGCTCCGCCGAGTGTCGGCAGCCCAAGCAGAAAGCTGTACTCCGCCGCTCGCCGAGGCGAAAGACCACCGAAGACGCCGCCGAGAATGGTCACCATGCTTCGACTCGTGCCCGGCCAAAGCGCCAGCACTTGCGCGAACCCGACCAGTAGCGCTTGCCTGATCGTGAGCTCGGGAAAGTCGCTTTCGCCTTCGCCGTCACCTTCGAGCGCTTGTTGGCTCGCCGCATGACGGCGCCGCTGCCATCGACCCGTGGCAATGAGCAGCACGCCGCCAAGGATGAGCGCCGCGCACACCGGGCCCGGATAGAAGAGCCGTTGCTTGATCCAAGGCCCAAGCGCCACGCCCACGATCGCCGCGGGCAGAAAGCTCAGCACGAGATTGCGAAGCAGCCGCAGCGAGCGCAGTGTGCGCTCATCGAGCGGGGCCGCCCGGCCCGGCACTCGTGCCAGCGCCACGAAGGTTGCCCGGATCATCTCCGTGAATCGCGACCAATAGAGTCCTGCCACGGCAAGGATCGCGCCGCCCTGGATGACGATTTCGAAGCTCTTGATCGCTTCGTTGACTGCTCGAAGGTCGCCCGTCCCGCCAGCCGCTTGATCACCGTCTCGCAGCCCGAGCAGCGTCGCCGTGAGGATCAGGTGCCCGGTCGAACTGACCGGGAGATACTCGGTGACTCCTTCGACGACCCCGAGGATGACTGCGTCGAGAATCGTCACGAGAGCCGTCTGCAGGGTGCCATGGCGGGGTCATCATCGGCACGAAGCCCGGAAACCAGTAGAGTCCCGGTTGAATCGACCGAGATTGGCGACACATTAACCAATGACTTGGCCAGGGGGGTTTCCGTGGTTCAGTTCCTGGTCGGCTTCACCGATAACGGAGAAAGGATCTCTCCATGCAGGAACTACCACAGTCACACGACGGCTCCGCCCGGAATGCACCGATTCCCAGCGGAACTCATGATCAATCGACAGCGAGGGTTCGTAGCGGGCCCTCCGAGCCCCAGATGAACCGACGCGACGCCAATCGAATCTCAGTGACCGCTGCATACAGCAGCCTCGCTGTGACTGCGGATGGCTCGCCTCAGTTGCTGGGGCATGTCTACGACATCTCCGAGAAGGGGCTGCGATTCGAAGTCGACCAGGCGCTGCCGATCGGCTCCGCGATCGAACTCGAGTTCATCGTGCCGCCGGAGGAGTCGATCCGTGTCACGGCCCGTGTCGTGCGCGTCTATGACGAAGCGGATGATCCCGGTCCTCGTCGCATGGGCGCCGAGTTCACCGGCTTCGGCTCGCCGAGCGATGAAGCGCGTCTTGGCGGCTTGCTCGACTCATATCACTTGGTTCGCGCCGCCTGAGGCGCACGGTAGAGGTTGGGGGACGGCCTTGATCGGGCGAAGGCCGGAAACGCGATCGCTCCAGGACGCTCCTTGTAGAGCGCTCTGGACCGGGCGCGTGCAGAACCGAGCGGTCTCCCGATAGACCGCACACTGGTCGCACTGCATGGATCCAACCATTCGCGCCGCCGCAGAGGCGGTGCTCGGGCACTCCTTCAAGGACCCTACGCTGCTCAATCGCGCGCTGACGCATGCGAGTGTGGCCGGGCATCGCGTCGAGAGCAACGAGCGGATGGAGTTCTTCGGCGATGCAATCCTCGGCGCCATCGTCTGCGAGCATCTCTTCCGCACCTTCCCTGACTTGCTCGAGGGCGAGCTCACCAAGATCAAGAGTCATGTGGTGAGTCGTCGCGCCTGCGCGGAGGTCGCGATCGAACTCGGACTCGATCGTCTGCTGGCACTGGGCAAGGGCATGTCGGTGAGCGTTGGACTGCCGGGCTCTGTCGCGGCGGCGGTCTTCGAGTCGCTCGTTGCGGCGCTGTATCTCGACGCGGGATGGGAGACGACGACGCGCTTCGTACTTCAACACATGGGTTCGCGCGTTGATCAGGCGGCGCGACTCGGTCATCAATACAACTTCAAGAGCGCGTTGCAGCAGGCTTTCATTCAGCTCGGCCGTCCCGGCGCGACCTACACGATTCTCGACGAAAAGGGGCCTGATCACGCGAAGTGCTTCGAGGTCTGCGTGCAATGCGGGGAGCAGCGATTCTCCGCGCGATGGGGCACATCGAAGAAGGAGGCGGAACAGCTCGCCGCGCTCGAGGCGCTGCGCGAGATGGGATTGGTCACGCAGAGCGATTGCGGCGAGCCGATGCTCTCGAATCCGGGAGGGGTCGCGGACGGCCGCAACGGCGCGACCGAGTGAGAGCGGCGATGCCCTTCCGTTCTCTCACCGCAGGGCGCGCGAAGTCCAGGCCTGTGCGAGCGCGACGATCGCCCGATCGATCGAGAGTCGTGTCGTGTTGATGCAGGTGTCGGCGAGTGCGCGATAGCTGTCCAAGCGTTGGGAGGCGAGCAACGCCACTTCGTGCTTCGGTGGAAGCGATGTCAATGGTGGGCGATCGACCTTCTCGCGTGCCATGCGCATTGCAAGCGCATGGATCGAGGCATCGAGCAGTACCACGCGCGCTCGCCCCTCGTGACGAGCCCGTGCAAGCAGCTCGGCGGTGCCGGCAGCTGCAGGCGTGCCTCCGCCGAGCGCAATGACGGTTCCGCGCGGCGGGTCGCTGCGTGCCGCGTCGAACAACTCCGCTGCGATCGTCTCTTCGAGTGCACGAAACCGGGGCTCGCCGAGCGCACGCAGCGCTTCGCCCGCGCTTGCGGTGCCTGCTCGTTTGGCGAGAGCTTCATCCAGATCGAGAAACGACGCGCCGCACTGCGCGGCCAGTGCGCGACCGAGCGTGGTCTTGCCGCTGCCACGGAGCCCGATCAGGATCAGGTCCGGTTGCGACGGAGCGAGGCTGGACTTCGATTCCCCGGACGCCCCGACGGTCACCGCAGGGCGATGCGCCGGCCGACGCGGCGCTTGCGGTTGATGATCTTGCGGCCCTTCCGCGTGCTCATGCGCGCACGGAATCCGATGGCGCGGACCTTCTTGATGCGGCTGATGCGGTGTGGGTAATGCATGGCGAGTCGCGGATCGTAGCGGAGGCCGCCAACTTGGGCAAGAGCGTTGGTCGCGGCACCAGACCATTCGCCGTTCGCATTCGAATTCGCGGCGCCGGGCACGACTCTGGTTTGCCCGCAAACGACCCGGTCCTGGAGTGGATTCGAGCACCTACTTGCCGCCGTGGCGGACGATCCGGCCCTCGACCAGAAAGATCACATCCTCGGCGATGTTCGTGGTCATGTCGGCCATGCGCTCGTACCGCTGCGCGATCGTCAGCACATCGATTGCGGCGCCGGTGGCGGCGACATGGCGGGGGATCTCTTCGCGCCCCCAGCTCAGCACTTCCTTGTAGAGGTCGTCGACGCGCTTGTCGGCGCGGCGTACCTGTCGGCAGAGCGCCGGATCCTGGTTCGAGAGCGCCGCAAGCACATCGCTCAACATCGTCCGCGCGGCGAACGCGAGATCGGTCATCGACGGCGGCAGCACGATCTCGGGCACGGCGGCGAGCTTGATGAGCTTCTTCGAAATGCCGCGCGCCAGATCAGCGATCCGCTCGAGTTCGCCCGAGATGCGAATCACGCTCAGGATGAATCGCAGGTCGCTCGCGACAGGCTGCGCCAGTGCCAGCAGTCGCATGCAGATGCCCTCGAGCTCGACCTCCATCGCGTCGATCTCGTCGTCGCCGTTGCGCACGCTCTCCGCGAGTGTCACATCGTTGTCGATCATCGCTTCGATGACTTTGGTCACGCGCTGTTCCACCATGGCACCCATGGCCAGCAGATTGCGACGGAGTTCGACGAGTTCAGTTCGGAGGTCGACGGCCATGGATGGTTCCGAATGCGGGCAGAGGATGATCAAGCATGATCAGGTGATCGACAGGAGAGACGCGACGCTGTGACGAAGGCGAGTAGTTTCAGTGCGACGAATGAGCGGAGAGTCGGTGAGACGAATGAGTTTGCGACCGGTGCGATGAGCGAGTGGCGCCGCGCCGCAGTTCAACCGAATCGGCCCGTGACATAGTCCTCGGTCTGCTTGTTGGTTGGATTCGTGAAGAGCGAGTCGGTCGGTCCCGATTCGATGAGTGTGCCTTCGAAGAAGAACGCGGTCATGTCCGAGACGCGCGCCGCCTGCTGCATGTTGTGCGTGACGATGATCATCGTGTACTGACTGCGAAGCTCGCGAATGAGCTCCTCGATGCTGGCGGTGCTCTTGGGATCGAGCGCTGAGCATGGCTCATCCATGAGCAGCACTTCGGGACCGACGGCGAGTGCGCGAGCGATGCAGAGGCGCTGCTGCTGTCCGCCCGAGAGTCCGAGTGCCGAAGCCTTCAGGCGATCCTTCACTTCGTCCCAGATCGCGGCGGCGCGCAGCGACTGTTCCACGAGTTCATCGAGATCGGCGCGGTTCATCTTGCGATGCAAGCGCGGGCCGAAGGCGATGTTGTCATAGATGCTCTTCGGAAACGGGTTGGGCTTCTGGAAGACCATGCCGACGCGCCGACGAAGTTCGACGACATCGGCATCGCGCGCCAGCAGATCGATGCCGTGCAATGAGAGACGACCCGCGGCGCGTGCGCTGGGGATCGTGTCGTTCATCCGGTTGATCCAACGCAGGAACGTGCTCTTGCCGCAACCCGATGGACCGATGAGCGCCGTGACGCGCCGCGCCGGGATGTCGAGATCAAGATGATGCAGCGCCTGGAACGATCCGTACCAACTGGAGAAGTCGCGCACTTCGACGGCCGTTGCCGGCGCTGTGGCGTCGGCCGATCCATCGCGACCTGCGCCACTCGGCGACATCGGCGATGCTGGCGCCACGGGCACCGAGTCGCCTGGTCTCCTGAGTTGCGGTGGCGTGGTCATCGGAGATTCCTTCGACTGCGAAGTGTTCGGCAGTGGTGTCATTGAAGCTGCTTCTGCAGTTTCTGGCGAATGAAGATGGCGATCGCGTTGAACGAGAGCAGTACGACGAGCAGCACAATGATGCCGCTCGCTGCGAGATCGCGAAAGTCTTGGCGTGGATCCGCCGCCCAACGGTAGATCTGGAGCGGCAGCACGGTGAAATCGCTCATCAAATTCTCCGGCGTGCGCCGCATGAAGAGCGGCACGCCCAGCACGAGCAGCGGCGCCGCTTCGCCGATCGCACGACTCATTGCGAGAATCGCACCGGTCATGATCGATGGGATGCTCGCCGGCAGCGTCATGCGCCAGACCATCTGCCAGCGCGTCGAGCCCATCGCCAGCGCTCCCTGTCGCAATGTGCCGGGAACAGCGCGGAGCGCTTCCTGACTGCTGATGATCACGATCGGAAGCACCACGAGCATGAGCGTGAGTCCGCCCGCGAGCACGCCCGATCCGAAAGGCAGCCGAAGATAGAACCACTGTTCAGGAGTGCCGAATTCGAATCCGGGCTGATCGCGCGCGGTGCCGAAGATGCTGAAGAGCCGTGCGAACGCCGTGAGACCGATGATGCCGTAGACGATGCTCGGCACGCCCGAGAGATTCGAGATGTTGAGCCGAATGAAGTTGGTCAGGCGGTTCTTCGGCGCGAACTCTTCGAGGTAGATCGCCGTGGCGATGCCGATCGGAAGCGCCACGATGCCGCAGATGGCGCAGACCCAGATGCTGCCCCAGAGCGGTGCGCGAATGCCCGCCTTGTGCGGGAAGCGCGACGCGAACTCCGTGAAGAAGTCCGTGCGGATGAATCCCCAGAGGCCCCAGCACGAGAGTGCCAATGCGACAAGGAAGACGCTGAGAACGACGCGTCGAAGGGACAACTTCAGTGGAGCGAAGAGCAGAATCGAGAGCAGCGCCACCAGTCCTGCGCCGACGAACGCAGCAACATTGCCGAGACTGCCGAAGGGACCCGGGATCGACCACGCGCTGTCGAATGCGGCCACGCGATCGACGGCCATCAACCAGTGTCCGCCGGTGAATGCGATCGAGATGAGCAGTACCACCAGCACGAGCACTGCGAGTGTGGTGCAGACGAGACAGGTGATGAGGAATGCGCGATTGACGGCGACGCGCCGTGCGGCGGACTTCGGCGCGGCGCTCGCCACGATCTCGGCCGGCGTGCGGCGCGGCGGCGAGAGGCGCGTCACGCTTCCATCGGCAAAGGACGCGCGGCTCATTCGTACTCCTCGCGGAAGCGACGGAGGATGATCGAGCCGAGCACCGCCATCGAGAGCGTCATGACGAAGAGCACGCTCGCCACGGCAAAGCTCGACTGGTACTCGACGCTGAACGCCGGCGCATCTCCGAGAAAGATCTGCACCATGTACGCCGTCATCGTCTGCATCTGGTCGGCGGGGTTCAGCGTGAGTTGCGCCAGGCCGCCAGCCGCGAGCGCCACGATCATCGTCTCGCCGATCGCGCGCGCCATCGCCAGCAGAAATGACGCCGTGATGCCCGAGAGCGCGGCGGGCACGACGACGCGCGTGCTCACATCGAAACGAGTGCAACCGAGGCCGTAGGCGGCGTCGCGCAGCGATCGCGGAACGGCGCGCAGCGCATCCTCCGAGAGCGAACTCACGATCGGCAGGATCATGATGCCGACGGCGAGTCCGGCGCCCATCGCGTTGAATCCGCCGAAGATCGCGCTCGGACCGGGATCGATCGGATCGGGACGCAGAATGCCAAGGTCGAGCATGAGGCCCGTCAGGAAGCGCGACGGCGCCTGAAGTCCGTACGGTGTGATCACCATCAGCGCGAAGAAGCCGTAGACGACGGTCGGAATGCCGGCGAGCACCTCGAGGATCGGCTTGAGGATCGCGCGCGTGCGCGGCCGCGCGTACTCGCTGAGGAAGATCGCCGTGATGAGACCGATCGGCATCGCGAAGATCGCCGCGATCACCGTCACCATCACAGTGCCCGCCACGAGCGGCAGGATGCCGAAGTGCCGCTCCGCGCCGAGCAGCGGTTCCCATCGCGTGCCGAAGAGAAAGTCGACGACCGATGGCGTGGTCGGCACATTGACGAAGCTGCCCGGATCGAGCGTCGTTGGGGGCCAGATGCCGTGATTCATCGGCGCGAGCACTTCCGCATCGCCATGCGCCGCTTCGATCGAGGCGATCGTGTCACCCTGCGTGATCGCAAGCGGCGCTGCGTAGGAGATGCTGAAGAACTTCACCGTCTCGACGAGCAGCACCAGGATGATGGCGAAGGTCGTGACGATCGAGAAGAGCGCCGCGCAGAAGAGCAGAAAGCGCATCGTGCGATCGCTGAGCGCACGCACCGCGCGCGAGCGGATCTTGCCTCGGTTGGCAGCCTCGGCGGCGGCGGCAGCAGCTGCACGGACGGCAAGCAGACTCATGTCATCTCAACTTGTCTCATCGCGACATGTCCCTGGCGCACGGCTCACGACGAGCGCTCACTTGTAGGTCGTCGTGACCGGACCGTGCACCGGGTTGCCCGATGCATCGAGAAACTGCGTGCCGGTGCGACGCGCCTTCCAGTTGGTCATTGCGGTGCCGTACACCGACTCGGGCAGTGCGATGTAACCGACTTCCTCTGCGAGCTTCGGCGCCTTCTCAAGGTAGAAGCGAACGAAGGCGTCGACCTCGGGTCGATCGGCGGCCTTGCGGTTCACATAGATGAAGAGCGGTCGGCTGAACGGCTCATACGCGCCCGCGGTCACCGTGTCGTGCGAAGGCAGCACGGCAGCGCCCTTCGAGTTCACGATCGGGATTGCGCGCACCTTGTCCTTGTTCTCGAAGTAGTACGCGCACCCGAAGAAGCCGATCGCGTTGGGATCACCTGCGACGCCGGTCACGAGCACATTGTCGTCTTCGCTCACGGTCATGTCCGATCGCATCTTGCCGTCCTTGCCGACGGTCACTTCCCTGAAGTAGTCGAAGGTGCCGCTGTCGGTGCCGGGTGAAAAGACGGTGATCGTCTTCTCCGGCCACGCGGGGTTCACATCCTTCCAGGTCTTCACGCCACCGGTCGCCGAGAAGATCTTCTTGATCTGATCGACTGTGAGTCTGTCGACGAAGGTGTTGCTTGGATGCGTCACGATCGTGAGGCCGTCATATGCGATGGGCAACTCGATGAACTCGATCTTCGCGACTGCGGCGTGATCGGCCTCGGTCTTCTTGATGCTGCGGCTGGCGTTGGAGATGTCGATCTCACCCACGCAGAAGCGCTTGAAGCCGCCGCCGGTGCCGGACATGCCGATGGTCACGTTGACCTGCGGCGCGACCTTCGAGAAATCTTCGGCCACGGCCTCGGTGATTGGATAAACAGTTGACGAGCCATCGATGCGAACTGAAGAGCGCGGCAGTTTGCCGAGATCCTGAGGCGCGGCGGTCAGCGCCACGAGGCCGAGTGAGAGCACGAGAAGCATGGAGAAGAGAGAGAGCGCAACGATCTTGAAGGTGGCCATTGAAGTGCTTCCTTTTCGCAGTGTCCGCCGAGCGGACGGCACCACGCCATCCACCCACGCACTGTCGCGAGTGAATGTGAAGATCGTGTAAACGCCGCGCGCGATCAGGTGCGGATCCCGGTTCCTGCCGCGCCAGTGGGGGGCAATCAAATCCACGGCTGTTCGGCGGGCGGTGTGGTGGGCAGATGAACGCGGAAGACGCTGCCCGCACCGAGTCGGCTCTCCACGGAGACGCGGCCGCCGTGCACCATCGCGATGTGCTTGACGATCGCCAGTCCAAGGCCGGTTCCGCCCGCCTCGCGCGATCGTGCTTGGTCGACGCGATAGAAGCGCTCGAAGAGTCGCGGCAGATGTTTCTCTGCGATGCCGGGTCCTTCGTCGCGCACGGCGATGGTGGTCGAATCGCTTTCGCGCGTCACGTCCACGCGCACGCGCGTGCGCGGGCCGCTGTACTGGATCGCGTTCTGCAGCAGGTTGGCCATCGCTTGACCGAGCAGCGAGCGCGAGCCGAGGACGATCGCATCGTCCGGCACATGCGCCTCGATGACGATGCCGCGCGCCTCGGCGCTGCTGCGGATCTCATCGATCACAGGTTCGAGCAGGCTGCTCAGAGGTACCGGTTCGAATTGGAGGCGCTCCTGCGCGTGGCGCTGCTCAAGCGAGGAGAGCGCCAGGATGTCCTCGACCAAGTGCGCCAGTCGCTGTGCATTGTCGAGCACGACACCGAGGAACTGCTTCGCGCGCGCGGGATCCTCCCAGCCGACTTCGAGCAGCGTCTCCACATATCCCTTGATGTTCGTGATGGGCGTGCGAAGTTCGTGGCTCACATTCGCGGCGAAGTCGCTGCGCATTGCTTCGAGTCGGCGCTCGGCGGTCACATCGTCGGCGGCGATGAGCAGTCCGGCGGGCGCACCGTCGGCGTCGAGCAGCGGTTCCGCGGCGAGATGAAGAATGCCTGCGGCCGCCGAGTCAAAGGTGATCTCGCGCCGCGCCGTGCCGCCTGTGGCAATCGCGTCGTTGACGAAGCGATGCAGCTCGGGTGATCGCAGCACCTCCTGCAGCAGTCGTCCGCGCGCGGTGGCACTGGAGAGACCGAAGAGTCGTTCCGCTGCGGCATTGAGCGAGACCACATGCTGCTGTACATCGAGCGCCAGGATTCCTGTCGTCATCGACTGAAGCACGAGCTGCTGCGATGCATGCTGCGCGTCAAGAGAGCGGATGCGCGCTTCGAGTGCAGCGATCTGTTCGGCGCGGGCAGCTTCGACCCGCCGCCGCGAGCGCGCCGCGATCGTCCAGGCCATCGCGGCACCCGCGCCGAGTGAAAGCACGGCGCCAAGCAACCAGATCAGCACAGAAGGTACGGCGGCGAGTGTCATTCCGATGGGGCGCCGACGCCCTCGGAGAAACGATACCCGACGCCGCGCACGGTCTCGACGCAGTCGCCCAGATCGCCGAGTTTCCGCCGCAGTGCGGTGACATGGACATCCACGGTGCGGCTCGAGAGCACGGTGTTGCGCCCATGCACGGCGGCGATGATCTGATCGCGTGTGCGAACAAAGCCCGGGCGCGACGCCAAGTACTGCAGCAGCGAGAACTCCGTGAGCGTCAAATCGAGCAGCGCGCCTCGGCAGGTCACCGTATGCCGACCAGAGTCGATGATGATCTCACCGCCGGCAACGACGAGTCGGTCGGACGGCTCTGCGTCTGCAGTCGTCCCCGTGTTGTGTCGACGCAGCACATTGCGCACGCGAGCCACCAGCACGCGCGGACTGAACGGCTTGGTCACGAAGTCGTCGGCGCCGAGCTCAATGCCTGCAACGATGTCGGACTCTTCGCCCTTCGCCGTCACCATCACCACCGGAATGGCGCGCGTCGACTCCTGCTGCTTGAGCCGTCGACACACCTCCATGCCGCTCAGTTCCGGCAGCATGAGATCGAGAATGATGAGATCCGGCGGTTCGCGCTTGACCGCCTCGAGCGCGAGCCGACCCGTGCGCGCGACCGCGGTGCGCATGCCCTCGCGCTCGAGGTGAAACTGGATGAGCTCGGCGATCGCCGGTTCATCTTCGACAATCAACACTTGGATCTTCTCGGCCACCTGGTCTCCTTCTGCTGCGGGTTCGATTGCGACGCACGACTCGCAGGGATCAGAACCGATCCATGTGAAGAACGCGCTCAGACCCGGGTGTGTGCGGGCGGTGCCAGTCCTGTCGGCGGAGCCACGCGCGATCCATCCTGCGCGATGGGATCGCCGCGATGCGTGACGGCGGCAATCGAGATCGGCACGCCGTCTTCGGCAAGTGCGCCGAGCACCGCCATTTCCATCGCTTCGCGCAGGGCCGCGGGAACGCCGCGTTCATCGCTGATGACGACGGGACAGCCGAGGCTCATGGCGAGCGCGCGGAGCAGTGAGCGATGCAGCGCGCCACCGCCGGCGACGATCACTTCGCTCGGAGTCGATTCGAGCGCACGAATGCCGGTGGCGATCGCGTCCGCCAGCGCTGCGACGATGGTCGCGAGCGCATCGTCGGGTGCGAGCGCCGTTGATGCGGTGTCGAGCCACTCGAAGAGTTCGTCGCCGGTGCCGAGACTGCGACCGTTGGCGCGCTGGCGCGCGAGTCGATCAGCAAGCTCGTTGCAGAGTGGTTCATCGGCACGACCGCGCGCGGCCGCGGCACCGTCGCGATCGAATGGCGCACCGATGAAACGCAGCGCGGCGCGATCGAGCAGTTGATTGCAGACGCAGAGATCGGCGCCGCGGATGTGTGCGAGGGGCGGCGTTGCTGCGCCACCGCGCAAAGGCGCGGGCGCCGGATTCTCACCGCCGCGTACTTGGGCGACTTCAGTGCCCGCATCGCCAGTCCCAGGCACAGCAGTCGCGTTCGCAAATCCGCCGAGATTGAGTATCACGCGCGGCGCGGCAGCGCGAAAGAGGATCCAATCGGCGAGCGGTGTGATGGGCGCGCCTTCGCCACCCGCAGCAAGATCGGCCTGGCGCAGATCGCAGATCACGCGACAGCGCAGTGCCGCGGCGATCGGAAACGGATTGAGCAGCTGCCACGAGATCGGCGGCGCATGGAAGATCGTCTGCCCATGCGCAACGACGAGATCGACAGGCTCGCCGGCCGCGAGTGCGAGCGCTTCGCGCGCATGCAGTGAACCGAAGTCGAGCGCGAGCGACGCGAATTCGCGCGCGGCAAGCGGCGTCTGGTCAGCGGCGGCGCGCAAGCGGGGGGCGAGCGAACCAAGCTCGGCACTGCGCCCACGAATGAGCGAGGCGCGCATCGAAAGCCCTTCGCCCTCGATCTCGACCAAGGCCAGATCGATGCCGTCGATGCTCGTTCCAGTCATCGTGCCGATGACGCGGCGGGTGCGCATAGGTCGAATCGTCCTTCCTCGACGCGCGAAGGGCAAGCCTGACGCCACGGCCACCGTCGCGAGCCCTTCGCGAGCTTCGCGTCGCTCGGCTACCTTCATGAGTCGGATGATCAACCTGATCAACTGGATCAACCTGATCGAGAAGGCACGATGACAAAGACGGTCGAGACGACAGAGATGATGAAGCCGATCAACCCGGTCAAGACGATCAAGCGAATTCTCGTCACCGGTGGTGCCGGATTCCTCGGCTCACATCTCTGCGATCGTCTCGTCGCGGCCGGCCACGATGTGATCTGCCTCGACAACTTCTTCACCAGTCAGAAGTCGAACATCGAGCACCTGCTCGACTTCAAGAACTTCGAGTTCATCCGCCACGATGTGACCGATCCGTTCAAGCTCGAGGTGGACGAGGTCTTCAATCTCGCGTGTCCTGCGGCACCTGGGCACTACCAGTACAACCCGATCAAGACGCTGAAGACTTCGGTCGTCGGTGCGATCAATGTGCTCGGCCTTGCGAAGCGCACGCATGCGACGGTGCTGCACGCGAGCACGAGCGAGGTCTACGGCGATCCCGATGTACATCCGCAGACGGAGGCATACCGCGGGAATGTGAATCCGATCGGTCCGCGCGCGTGCTACGACGAAGGCAAGCGAGCGGCCGAAACGCTGATGTTCGATTACCAGCGCGTGCATGGCGTGAAGATTCGAGTCGTGCGGATCTTCAACACCTACGGGCCCCGCATGCATCCATTCGATGGGCGCGTGGTGAGCAACTTCATCCGCCAGGCTCTCTGCAGCGAGCCGATCACGCTCTACGGCGACGGTTCGCAGACGCGGAGCTTCTGCTTCGTCGATGACCTGATCGACGGCTTCCTCAAGATGATGGCGGCGCCGGATGACTTCTGCGGCCCGGTGAATCTCGGCAACCCGACGGAGTTCACCATCAAGGAACTGGCGGAGCGGGTCGTGAAGCTGAGCGGAAGTTCATCGAAGGTCGGTGTCGGTCGACCGTTGCCGCCCGACGATCCGCTGCAGCGATGCCCTGACATCACGCTCGCGAAGGCGCGCCTGGGCTGGACACCGAGCGTGGAACTCGAAGAGGGACTGAAGCGCACGATCGCGTGGTTCAAGTCGATCGACATGAACCGCTATCGTCCACCGACCCCGAACTATTGACCGCCGTGTCTCCGGGGTGCCACTTGGCAACGAGGGACCGCTTTGTAACGGGGGACAGCCTCCCTTAACAATTGGCGGCCAATTGTTAAGGGAGGCTGTCCCCCGTTACAAAGCGCGGGTCAGCGCTTGAGCAACTGCGCTTTCTGAGTGTCGAACTCGCACTGCGAGATCGCACCGCAGTCGAGCGCGCGCTTCAGATCCACCAGTTGTTGTCCGGTGGTCGGCTGCATCTCGGTCGACTTGCGCGTTCCGCCCACGGCGATGCAGCCGCCGAGAGTCACGATCGAGAGCAACGACGCAGCAATCGCCAGAGTTCGAATGTGTCGAGGCATGTAAACCAAAGTACCGCGCGTGGCCCGACTGAGAAAAAGGGGAGGGTGCGGTCGATACGGCCGCTCGCTCAAGTAGTGTGTGCCTTGATCGGGGACCGCCCGGGACGACTTGAGACGGGAACCCAAAAATCTACCGAACAGGCCTTGACGCGGCCGATGGTATCGGCGATCCTTACAGACACCGAACGGACCACAGCAACTCATCGACACGAGCCACGAATCCAAGCGATCCAAGGAAGGAACCCAATGGTCAGCAGCAGCACGAAAACCTCGAATTCGGCCCGGAACATGCAGGGAAACGGCAGCGCCTCAAAATCCAACGGAACAAGCGCGGCAGTGAAGACTGAGCCTTACTCCCGCTCCACCTCTGACTCCAAGGCGGAGCCGCGGACGGGTACAACTCGGGGTGCGGCAGTCGCGGAGCGGCCCACCGCGGACGGTCCAACCAGCAACGCAGTGCAGGAGGCACCCATGCCGAGTTCGTCGAGTTCCTCTCAGTCCAAGTCGGTCGAGACCAAGCCGGTTGAGCGCGCGGCGCCATCTGCCGGCGCGGCTGCTTCCAAGGAAGCGGCTCGCAGCGCGGCGGACACCAAGGGCAAGTGGAAGGCTCTCGAGGCGGCGATGAGCCAGATCGAGAAGAGCTACGGCAAGGGCGCGATCATGCGCCTGGATGGCGAGAAGATCCCGGAGATCCCTGCCATCTCGACCGGTGCGCTGAGTCTCGACCTCGCGTTGGGTGGCCGTGGACTTCCTCGTGGTCGTGTTGTCGAGATCTTCGGTCCGGAATCGAGCGGTAAGACGACGCTCGCACTCACGGTGATCGCTCATGCACAGAAGGCTGGCGGCGTCGCCGCATTCATCGACGCCGAGCATGCGCTCGACCCCTCGTGGGCGAAGCGTCTCGGCGCGAATCTCAATGAGTTGCTGGTCTCGCAGCCCGACACCGGCGAACAGGCGCTCGAGATCTGCGAGATGCTCGTTCGCAGCAACGCCGTCGATGTCGTGGTCATCGACTCGGTCGCGGCGCTCATTCCCCGAGCGGAAATCGAAGGCGAGATGGGCGACTCGCACATGGGGCTCCAGGCGCGACTCATGAGTCAGGCGCTTCGGAAGCTCACCGGCGCCATCTCCAAGAGCGAGACGATCGTCATCTTCATCAACCAGCTCCGCGAGAAGATCGGCGTGATGTTCGGGAGCCCGGAGACGACGACCGGCGGGCGTGCACTCAAGTTCTACGCTTCGGTACGAATCGACATCCGGCGCATCGGCTCGATCAAGGATGGCGAGCGGAACGTGGGCAATCGTGTGCGAGCAAAGGTCGTCAAGAACAAGATGGCACCACCATTCCGTGAGGCCGAGTTCGACATCATGTTCGACGAAGGCATCTCGATCTCGGGCGACCTCCTGGATCTCGCGGTCGCTGATGGGGTCATCGACAAGAGCGGCTCGTGGTTCAGCTTTGGCGCCACTCGCCTCGGTCAGGGACGAGAGGGGGCCAAGAGCTTCCTGCGGCAGAACCCCGACATGATGGTCGAGTTGCGAAAGTCGGTGGCGGCGCACCGTTTGGCGAACCCCGGCGGAAGCGCAAAGCGCGCGGCTGATGAAGACGAGAAGTGAGTAGTGGTCGCACTGGCTGCGCCCACGGCCGTCATGTGTAGGGCCGCGACTCAAGATCAACGGAGGGGGCCCCTTGGCGTCGGAGGCCAAGGGGCTTCTTGATGCGCAGGAGAAACCACCGATGCTGCGTCCCGCTTGATGATGCGCCGGACACACGCGTACACTCCGCGATCCACTTCACGCGGATGTGGCGAAATTGGCAGACGCGCAAGATTCAGGTTCTTGTGGGGTAACACCCGTGGAGGTTCAAGTCCTCTCATCCGCATGTGCCCGATCGGTGGTGGCCGGCTGCTGGAGCCGGTCGCCCGTTTGGCAGAACACTGACTCGCCGACGATGGTGATGGCATGAGTGATGAACTGACTTCTGGACAGGGGATGGACCCGCGCTCCGGCAGGATCGACGCAAGCGAAACACGAGTGGGAGATGCAGCGCCGACGCGTCCACTCGAGGAGCTGATCTTCGTCGCATTCAACGCGCGAGCGATGGCGGTCGATCGCTATGACGGCGCAGTCTTGTGGCGCTTCAAGATCCCCAAGGGTTCGGGGTTCGTCGCGCTGCTGCTCGATGGAGATCGGCTGATCGTCTCGAGCAACGGCTACACCTACGGACTGGATCCATGGCGCGGAACGGTGCTGTGGAGTCAGGAATTCACTGGAGAGGGCATGGGCGTCCCTTCGCTCGCATCGGTGCGCGGTGGATCGACAGCTGCAGCGCCGGCTGCAGCCCAGACCGCCGCCGACGCACAGGCTCAGCGCGCGGCAACGACGCACCATTGACGCTCTCAGCGATCGGTGCGAAGGGCGAACGACGCCTGGTGCTAGCATGGCTCGGCCATCTTCGATGAACGGCCGTCACCGCATCGAGCCATCCCTCGGAGTCCGTTGAAACTCATCTATCTCGACAACAACGCCACAACGCGACCGCTGCCTGAGGTGGTCACCGCGATGCGCGAAGGCCTTGAGTCGCATTGGGGCAATCCATCGAGCATGCACCGCTTCGGGAACGAGGCGAAGCAGCGGGTGGAGCTTGCGCGGGAACAGGTGGGGAAGCTCGTCGGCGCGCCGCCGCGCGACGTGGTGTTCACCTCGGGCGGAACGGAAGGGGCGAATCTCGCTGTCGCCGGCTCGCTGGCCGTGCAGCGCGGGCGAAGCGTGCTCGTCACCAGCCGACTCGAGCACAGCGCGGTGCGCGAACTGGCGCAGCAACTCGCGGCGCGCGGGACGGAAGTCGTCTGGTTGCCGAACTCGGGCGACGGCGTCGTCGATCCGCAGGCGCTGAGCGATCTGCTGCGCGCTCGTGCGAAGGAGATCGCACTCGTCAGTGTGATGGCCGCGAACAACGAGACCGGGGTCATTCAACCGTGGCGCGAGATGGCACGGCTCTGCAGCGAACATGGCGTGCGCTTTCATTGCGACGCGACGCAATGGGTGGGTCGCATGCCGACCGATCTCACGGCGGAACCGGTCGATCTCTTCAGTTTCGCACCGCACAAGTTCCATGGCCCGAAAGGGATCGGCGCGCTCGTCATCCGACAGGGTGTTCGCCTCGGCTCGCTCGTCGTCGGCGGACCGCAGGAGCGCCGGCGGCGCGGCGGCACGGAGAACGTGCCGTCGATCATGGGCTTCGGAGTCGCAGCTCAGTCGGCACGCGACTGGCTCAGCGAACCCGCGAATCCGGCCTCGGTGTCCAAGCAGCGCGATCGATTGGAGCAGCTCCTGCTCGAAGGCGCGCCCGACGCCCGCGTAAACGGTGCCACCTCACCGCGCATCTGGAACACGACCAATATCGGCTTCCCACGACTCGAAGCCGAGGCGATGCTGCTCCTGCTTTCCGAGCGCGGAGTGGCCGCAAGTGCGGGCTCGGCGTGCTCATCGGGATCGCTCGAGGCGTCGCCCATTCTGCGCGCAATGGATATCGCCCCCGATCTCGCGCACGGCTCACTGCGATTCAGCCTGAGCCGCTTCACTACTGACGCTGAGGTGAGTGAAGGCGCAGAGATCATTCTCGCCTGCGCCACGAAGCTTCGCGCGAGTTCCGCGGCGCTCGGTGGCCGCGCCGCTTCGACGGCCCGCGCGCATTGACCGTCCGCTCTTGCCAGCGCTCGACCCTGCTTGCAGCGCGCGATCAGCCGTCGCGCCAGGTGCGATAGCGCTCCACGAGCGCCCGCGTGCTTGAGTCGACACTCGCGGGCAACGGCGCGCCCTTCGCAAGAAGCGGCGCCACGCGCTTCGCAAGCACCTTGCCGAGCTCGACGCCCCACTGATCGAAGCTGTTGATGCCCCAGAGCACACCCTGCGTGAAGACCTTGTGCTCGTAGAGCGCAATGAGCTTGCCGAGCATGCTTGGCGTCAGTCGATCGCACAGGATCACATTCGACGGACGATCGCCCTCCATCTCCTTGTGCGGGGCCAATAGCGCGGGCACGCCCTCGCCTTCGATCTCCGCGATGGTCTGTCCGAATGCAAGCGCTTGCGACTGCGCGAAGACATTCGCGTTGAGCAGGTCGTGATGATCACCGAGCGCGTGCAGCGGCTGCGCGAACGCGATGAAGTCGCATGGCACGAGCTTCGTTCCCTGGTGGATCATCTGATAGAAGGCGTGCTGTCCATTCGTGCCGGGTTGACCCCAGATCACCGGGCATGTCTGCCACGAGACGCGAGCGCCGGAGAGATCGACATGCTTGCCGTTCGACTCCATCTCCAGCTGCTGCAGATACGCGCTGAAGCGATCGAGGTATTGGCAGTAGGGCAGGATCGCGACCGTCTCCGCGCCGAGCATGTTGTTGTTCCAGAAGCCGATGAGCGCCATGGTGATCGGCAGATTCGACTCCACGGGCGCCGTGCGGAAGTGTTCGTCCATCGCATGGAACCCTGCGAGCAGTTCGCTGAAGTGCGCAGGACCGACGGCGATCATTGTTGAGAGTCCGATCGCCGAGTCCATCGAGTAGCGCCCGCCGACCCAATCCCAGAAGCCGAACATGTTGGTCGGGTCGATGCCGAAGGCGCGAACTTCCTTCTCGTTGGTCGACACGGCGACGAAGTGCCGTGCCACGGATTGTGGTGCGCCGCCGAGCGCGTTCATCGACCACTCGCGCGCGGTACGGGCGTTCGTCATCGTCTCAAGCGTGGTGAAGGTCTTGCTCGAGATGATGAAGAGCGTCTCCGCCGCATCGAGTCCGCGCGTCTTCTCGACGAAGTCGTTTGCGTCGATGTTGCTCACGAAGCGGCAGTCGAGTTCCTCCGTCGCGTAGGCGCGGAGCGCATCGAACGCCATGGCCGGACCGAGATCGCTGCCGCCGATGCCGATGTTGATCACATGGCGGATGCGCTTGCCGGTGTGTCCTTTCCAGGCGCCGGATCGAAGCGCGTCGGCGAAGGTGCCCATGCGATCAAGCACTGCATGAACTTCCGGCACGACATTCACGCCGTCGACCATGATGCTTGCACCGCGCGGCGCCCGCAGCGCCGTGTGCAGCACCGCCCGGTGCTCGGTGGTGTTGATCTTGACGCCGCTGAACATCGCTTCGCGACGAGCGGCGAATCCGCACGCTGCAAGCAGCGTTCGCAGGCCGCGCATCGCGTCGGCGTCAACGCGCTGCTTCGACCAATCGAGGTGGAGTCCAAGGGCCTCCGTCGCCATCGATGTGCCGCGCGTCGGATCGGCGGCGAAGAGGTCGCGCAGCGAGCGCGAGCGAAGTCGCTCCGCATGTGCGTGCAAAGCCTTGAATTCGGGACGCGCATCGAGCCGTAGCGCGGCGGCGTTCGGGGCGGGGGCGGTCATCGACATGTCGAGCTCCATGGCAAGGGATGCGCGCGGGTGCGAGGTCCGCAGACGCGGCGCGAAGTCGGCGGCGCCGGATACTGAACGCCGCGAAACCGGGGTTATACTCGGGCCATGAAGCCCACCGCACTTCTCTCCATCTCGGGCCAGAGCATCTGGCTGGACAACATCTCTCGCCGACTGCTCTCGACCGGCACGCTCGAGAAATACATCAACGAGTTCTCCGTCGTCGGGCTCACGAGCAATCCGACGATCTTCGAGAAGTCGATCGCTGCATCACGCGACTACGACGAGCAGATCCGCGCGCTCGCTGCGAAGGGGATGGGCGAGGAAGAGATCTTCTTCGAGCTGGCGATCGCGGATCTTCAGCAGGCAGCCGATCTGTTCAAGACCACGCACGAGCGCACGGGCTGTGTCGACGGCTGGGTGAGCCTCGAAGTCAGCCCCAATCTCGCCAACGACACGCAGGCCACGATCGAGCAAGCCGTCAAGCTGCACGCGAAGGCGAAACGAAACAACCTCTTCATCAAAGTGCCCGGCACGGCCGAGGGACTGCCTGCGATCGAAGAGCTCATCTACCGCGGCGTGCCGGTGAACGTCACGCTGCTCTTCTCGTCGGACCAGTATCTCGATGCGGCGGACGCGTACCTGCGCGGCATCGAGCGTCGGCATCGCGAAGGCAAGCCGTTGCGCGTTGAGAGTGTGGCGAGCGTCTTCATCAGTCGATGGGATCGCAAGACGACCGATCGTCTGCCACCGTCGCTCAAGAACCGCATGGGCGTCGCCGTCGGCAAGGAGTGCTACCGCGCCTACGCGGATCGCCACTCGACCGACCGATTCCTTCGTCTGCGGAATGCGGGCGCGCATCCGCAGCGCTTGCTCTTCGCCAGCACCAGCACGAAGGACCCGCGCCTCGCCAACACCTTCTATGTGACGGAGCTCGCCGCGGCGCGCACGGTCAACACGATGCCGGAGGAGACGCTGCTCGCGTTCCAGGATCACGGTCGCGTCGAGGACCTGCTTCGTCACGACGGTGGCGACTCGCACCGCGTGCTCGGCGACTGCGAGAAAGCGAATGTGCCGGTCAAGGCGACGGCCGATCAACTTCAGCTCGAGGGACGCGACTCGTTCAAGAAGAGCTGGGACGACCTACTCGAGCAGATCCGCACCAAGTCTGCGGCGCTCGTCCATTGAGCGCGCGGGCGGAAGGCGGATTCGTCGACGAACTTCGCTGGCGCGGATTGCTGCATCAGTCGACTTCCGAGTCGATCGACGAGTACTTGTCGACGCCGGGGCGCGCGGGCTACGCAGGGTTCGATCCGACCGGCGACAGCCTGACCATCGGCAACGCGGTGCCCATGCTGATCCTGGCGCGATGGCAGCACCACGGACATCGCCCGATCGTGCTCATGGGCGGCGGCACGGGATTGATCGGTGACCCGAGCGGCAAGAGCGCCGAGCGACAGCTTCAGAGCGCGGAGCAGGTGCGCCACAACGTCGAGTCGCAGCGGCGCATCTTCGAGCGCGTGATCGATTTCTCGGGTGCTGCTGGCGCAGAGATCGTCGACAACGCGGAGTGGCTTTCGAAGCTGGGATTCATCGAAGTACTTCGCGATGTCGGCAAGCACTTCAGCGTGAACCAGATGATTGCGCGTGACTCGGTCGCGGCGCGGCTGAACAATCGCGAGCAGGGCATCAGCTACACCGAGTTCAGCTACATGATCCTGCAGGCGTACGACTTCCTGCATCTCTGTCGCACGAAGGGGTGCCGCGTTCAGTTGGGCGGCAGCGATCAATTCGGCAACATCGTTTCGGGCATCGATCTCATCCGGCGTTGCGAGGGTGGCGAGGCGTACGGCATCACCAATCCGCTCGTCACCGCTGCTGACGGCAGCAAGATCGGCAAGACCGAGAAGGGCGCCATCTGGGTCACCGCCGATCGCACCTCACCGTATCGATTCCATCAGTACTGGATGAACACGAGCGATGCGGACGCAGGGCGCTATCTGCGCTGGTTCACATTCCTGCCGCGTGAACAGATCGAGGCGCTCGAGGCATCGTGTACGGCGCGTCCCGAAGCGAGGGAAGCACAACACGCGCTCGCCGATGAGATGACCACGCTCTTCCACGGCGAGCATGAGACGCAGCGCGCACGCGCGGCGGCGGCGGCGCTCTTCTCCGGCGAGGTTCGCTCGCTTGATGCGGCGCTCGTGACCGAGATTGCGTCCGAGCTGCCGGCGAGCGAGCTGCCTTCGAATCGTCTTGAGGGCGCTGGAGTTCCACTCGTCGACCTACTGCCGGAGACATCGCTCGCCAGGAGCAAGCGCGAAGCGCGCGAGTTTCTGGCGGCGGGCGCCATCACGGTGAACGGGGAGCGAGCGACGGCGGACGCCGTGCTCCGAAAGGCGGATCTGCTGCACGGAACGATCGCGCTGCTGCGCCGCGGCAAGAAGCAGTGGCACGCGGTCCGCGCCGTCGATCAGTGATCGGTGGACTCGTGATGGTGCCGCGCCTGCGCACCGACGACTCGACTCAGTTGCGCGGCTGCGTCTTCGGATCAAACACCGGCGGCAGCGCCGATCGCGGCAGTTCGGTGATGCGAAGCGGAATGAGCGGCGCCGTGTCGGTCGAAGTGCCGATGCGCGTGACGGTCACGCCATTCGGCAGCAGCCAGACTGCGACAGGCTTCGAGACGCTCCGTCTGACGAGATCATCGGCGCCAAGATGAACGATCGCGGCGATGCGCGCTCGGCCCGACTCGATCTGCGAGATGGCGTCATTCGGACCCGAGACGGTCACGCTGCGCAGGAACTCGTTGCCCGGCTCGACTTGAATGTCGTAGTTGCGAAGGTCGCCCGGAGGTCCGGCGATCTGCACCGGAACGGTCGGGATGGTCGCCGTGCGATCGCGCGAAACGAGCATGAAGGAGACGCGTGCGAACGCGGGTTCGAGTCGAGCCACGCCGCGGGCGGCAGCCAGCGCCTCAGGCAGTCGCAGCGGTGCCTCGATCTCATAGCGGCGCCCGGCTTCGAGCTTGCGCACATCGACAAACGCTTCGATCTTCGCCTGCGGCAGACTGCCTGCCATCGACTCGGGCAGTGTGATCGTCGCTTCGGCAGGATCGATCGTGACGGTGCCGAAGAGCTGCGCGAGCGGAATCTCAGCGGCGATCGGGAGCGTGCGCGACACGAGTCGACCGACCGTGACGGTCACCGTCTCCGGGCGGGCGCTGAGTACCACCAGATCGGTGCGCTTGATCTCGGCCAAATCCTCGAATGCTCGCGCAAGGTTGATCAAGAAGGTGCCAGGCTGCGCCGGCACGCTGCCAAGTCCAAGGCGAAACTCCGCGCCGCGCTCGAGTGCGGCGGCTGCACTCTTCAGCGCGGGCCGCGAGCCCTTCACCTGGAAGGTCACGGTCACTGCGCCGGCGGGTTCCACCGAAAGCAGTTGCCGCTCGCCCGGAGTGAAGCGGATGGTGCCTGACATGGTTGACTCTTCTCGCGTCTTCTCCGCCGCCCATGTCCAGATGAGCAACATGACCACCGTCGCGATCAGCACCGTCGAGAGTCGGTTGGTCCATTCGCCCATGGCTCAGCCTCTCGGTGCGACGGGATCGGCCGGCGCGGCTTCGGTTGCGGGGAATTCGTCGGTGGCCGTTGCATCGACGGTGTCGACAGTGCCGACGGAGGTCGATCGCGGCGCCGCACCGACGAATCGGCGAACACGATCGGCCAGCGACGCCTTGCCTGCCTGCGTGCCCGGTTGAAGATGTCGTCGCAGCACATTGCCGATCTCGTCGATCGGAATCTCCTTGGAGAGTCGACCGTTCTCGGCGATGCGGATCGCGCTCGTCTCTTCGCTCACCACCACCACCAGCGCGTCGGTTTCGAATGTGGCACCGATGGATGCGCGGTGGCGCGATCCCAATCGAAGATGCGCGCTCTCGTCCGCCATCGGAAGTTGCACGCTCGCGGCGACGATTCGATCGCCTCGGATCACAACGGCAAGGTCGTGCAGCGGGCTGCTGGGCCAGAAGATGGACTCGAGCAGTCGTGCGCTGACACGACCGTCGACGGGCACGCCGCTGGCGGAGAGACCACCAAGCGGGACGGTTCGCTCGATCACCATCACGGCGCCGAACGAGTTGCGGCTGAGAAACTCGACCGCCTCCGCAATCTCCTCGAGCGTCTGGTCGCGTCGGCGACGATCGGGATTGAACGCCGCCGTCTGGCCGAGGCGGACCATTCCCTGTCGGAGTTCAGGTTGGAAGACGACCAGCAGGAAGAGCGCCAACGCGCCGAGCAGTCCTTCGCTCAGGAAGCGCAGTCGCGCGAATCCGTCGCTGAACAGGCCGATGAAGCGCAGCGCCAGGAAGAGCACCGCCACGAGCACGATGAGTCCCTTGAAGACGCCGGCACCGCGCGTGCCTTGAATGAAGCGCAGCATCAGGAACACCCCGATCCAGATCACAGCCATCTCGACCATCACAGCGAGTGGTTCATGACCTCGAAAGAGCTGCAGCAGACGATCAAGCATGCGTCGGCGCCGAGTATAGCCCGCGCCGCCAACCACTCGGACGGTTAGCATGGCCATTGATGTCATCGACGTCATCGACTTCCCGGCTTGCGATCGGTCGCTCCACCGGCCGTTGCGCCTCGACCGGTGACGCGCTCGTGCCTGGTGCCGCTTGCATTTCGGTGCTGCGGGATCTCGGCGACGAAGGATTCGAGCGACTCGACTACTCGATCGAAGCGTGGGATGAGGGTGTTCGCCCCGAGGGTGCGCACTTCTTCTGGAAGACCGCGGTGCCGCACCCCGAAGAGCGCCGCACGCTGACGATCGACGACGAGGTGCTCGAAGAGATGCTCATGCGGCTTGAGAGCGATGCGCGACCGGAGCGCGTGGCGTTCCGATGGCTCGTCGCGCTGATGCTGCTTCGAAAGCGCCGACTCAAACATGTGCGCGTCGAGTCGAAGGATGGATGCGAGACCTGGTACTTCCATCGTCGCGGCGAGGGCGATGAGGCACCGGTGATCGCCGTCGTCAATCCGCACCTGGCCGAGGACGACCTGCGGACGCTCGCCGAGCAACTCGGCGCGTTCGTGGAGTCGGACCTCACGTGATCGCGCGGCGTTGGTGTGAGCTCGGCGCGGTGCTCCTCGGCGTCGGACTCGCCTCCTGTTGCCCCGACGAAACAGCGACCGTCGCAGCGTGGCCATCGGTAGTCGAGCCGCGCGGTGCGGCCTGTGCACCCGACGCGACCAACGCAGCCAACGCGATCGGCGCCGCGCCGGTGCGGACCGATGGCGCCGCACCATCCGCGCGGACTTTGCTCGCCGCCCATGCGGCCGAGATCGAGAGACTTCCAACGCTCGTCTCCGCCGGCATCCTCGAAGTCAGGTGGCGAGGTGACGATCGCCCACACTTCGAGCAGGGTGATCTCGATCTTCGGTTCCGCGCGCCTGACGAACTCTCGCTGCGGCTGCACAAACTTGGCGAGACCCTCTTCCTTGGCGGCTGCAATGCGGCGCAGTGGTGGTGGTACGAAGGTTGGTCGAAGCCCACGACAATGTCGGTCGGTGTGCGCGAGACGGGTGGCTCGAGCGCAGCGAGTGATGCTGGACGGCGCGGGCCACCGATCGAGGCGCATGAACTGCTCACGATCCTGGGCCTTCGATCGCTTGGTTCCGTGGACTCCGACCGTGCTGCGCGACCGGCTGCGGACGGAGGCTGGATCGTCGATCTCGAAGGAGCCACTTCGCTGCGCGCACTGCCTGCGCGCGCGACGTTCGTTCCGGCGCAGGCACCCGGCGCGGTGGGCTGGTCGCTGAGATCACTCGAAGTCATCGACGCTGACGGCGTGGCGGTACTCACGGCGCACTATGAGAATCACCGACGCATCGAGCGTCGCGGATTGCCACCGGGCGATTGGCCCATCATCGCCACGCGTGTGCGCATCACGGTGCCGCCGCGCGGCAAGCGAAATGGACTCGAGTGGCTTGTCGAACTCGATCGACCGAGCGCGACAGGCGAACGAATCGTCGAACGGCTGTTCGATCTCGAAGCGGTGAGCGCGTCCGTTCGCGCGGACAGAGTCGAGCGAGTGGATGGGGGCGCCCCGTGATGCGCGCGCTGCGCGGAGCGCGGCGCGGCGCTGAACTTGCGGCGGCGCTGCTTGCACTCGGAGCGGTGGTGCCAGCCGGCGCGGAACCGACACGCGAAACGAGCGTTTCGCCTCCCGTCAGCGCGGCGCCGCTCTCCGACGCGCCGCGCATCATCGTGATCGCCTCTGCAGGCGGCGACGATCACCTCTGGTTCGTGATGCGACACGGGTCGCTCGCGGCGTCGCTCGGCCATGTCGCGGTCGGCATGGCTCCGACGGAATTCCAGCAGGGCGTGCCGATGCAGGGACGACCCACGGTCATCGCTGCCTGGGGCGAACAAGCATTCCTGCTCTTTCCACCGCGCTCGGCGATCCTGCCGCGCCAGTTTCTTCTCTCGACCGCAGGGCGCCGCAACCCCGCGTCAGGACTCTGGGTCTCGATACCGGCCGGACGCCTCGAACTGCGACCGGCGCTCCCGAGCGAAGCAAGTGTCGAGTCGATGATCGTTGATCCCGACGGTCCGCTCGCGCTCTTCAACGGCGACGAGAAGCTATGGCGACTGGAGCGCGAGCAGTGGGTGGCCATCGATCTGCCTGATGAGCTTGCGAACTCGCGCCGGCGGCGCCTCGAACCCGTCTCGCGCGGACCGTCGGTTCTTGCCACAAGCGGTGTTGATGAAGCATGGGAACGCTGGCGTTTCGAAGAGGGTGGATGGACGCGTCGACCGCTCGACATCGGAGCGAGCGCCGAGATCACACCGATCGGCGGTCCCGCGCTCGCGGCCCTTGTGGAGCACTCAGGGGAGGGCGCGTCGCGCGTTCGACGCATCATGTCGCTGCCCGACGACGGACCGATTGTGCTCACGACACTCGACGCGTCGATCCCAGAAGGTGCTGCGGTCGTCTGGTTTCGTGGGGCACCGACGCTGATCGACGGCGCAGACGGGAAGCCACAACTCCGTCGCATCGATCCGGTGACAGGGGAGGTTGAGGCGCCGATCCTGCTCGTGCCGCAACGCTCACTCGCCGCCGCGTGGGGCCATCTGCCAATCCTGGCGGCGCTCGTCATCTCCCTGCTGATGGTCGTTTTCTTCGTGCGGTCACTGCGAGACGAGTCAGTGCAGAAGATGCCGGAGGGTTGGGAGCCGCTTCCGTTCGGTCTGCGGCTCATCGGTCTCGCGGTCGATCTAGTGCCCGGTGTGCTGCTCGCGAAGTTCATGCTCGGCGTGTCATGGTCGTCGTTTGCTGCGGTGCCATGGCTCGTCGTTGACTCGACCGCGGCGCTGCCGACGCTCGTGGCACCACTGCTGACCGTGATCATCGGCGGCATCTGCGAGGCAGCGTTCGGCACGACGCTCGGCAAGCGCATCGTTGGCGGTCGCGTCATTTCGATGCGAGCCGGCGCGTTGTCGATCGCGCCGACCGCAACGCAGACGCTTGCAAGGAACCTCTTCAAGGCGGTCGTGCTGCAGATGCAGCTGCTGGCGATCTTCACGCTGATCCACCCGTTGGGGCAAGGAGTCGGCGAAACCGTCTCCGCCACCGCAGTCGTTCGTCGCCGGCCAGTGGCACCGGCGCCAGCTCAGGCGTGACGACCCTTCAAGTGGCGCGGACCGAGGTGCCGATATCCCCTCCGACGCGGCGAATGGATTTGCCGCGCCGTCGACCCGTCGTGAAAACGACGGAGAGAGGATCTCGTGCGCGACGATCGTCTGCCACCGCGTGTGACGGGAGCGAATGCCGCTTCCGACGCACCATCGATCCGTTCATCGCCCGTGCGTCGCACGGGTCTGTGGCTGTCGGCCGGGTGCGGTGTCCTGCTCATCGTGATCGTCGTCGGCGCATGGTCTGGGTGGAGTCGCCAATCCATCACGGTCGAGCGCACGCCCCTTGAGCGGCTGGCCGAGGCGGAACAGGACGCGATCGCGCTCGCGCCGGGACAACTTTCGGAGCTGCCTCTGCTGATCGGCGCCGACCGCGGCGTTCGTCGCCGCGTCGCCATGCTTCGTGCGCGGCTCCATCTTCGTGTCGGCGCGCCGCTCGACGCGATCGAACTGCTCGATCACGAAGAGCGCGCGGGTGCCGTGGACATCGACGGAGCATGGTTGTCGCTGCGGGTTCGGGCGCTCCGTCAAGCGGGGCGAAGCGCGGAAGCGACGACCGAGTGCGATGCCTGGCGGCTCTCGCTCAGCGAGGAACATCCCGATCGCGCGTGGGCCGATGCCGAGCGTGCCCTCGACGCGGTGCTCAACGGCGACGTCGAGGGCGCCGAGCGAGCGGTCACACCGTGGCTCGATCGCTCACTCTCACCGCTGCCTTCGTCACGGCTGCGACTGGTGGAGGCCTTCATCCGAAGCGCCCTGGGAGATCACGCGGTCGCGGCGGCGGCCTTCGACAGTGCTGCGTCGCTCGATCGCGGACTCGAGCCTCGAGCGACGCTCGGCGCCGGTGTCCTGCTCGACGCAGCGACCGAGCTGGCGATCGATGCAGCGACCGCAGGTGCCGTCGACGCGGCCATCACTCTCCACGAGCGGGCGCTTCACTTTGCTGGTGAGTCGATTGCTCGCACGGATCTGCTGGAACGCTATGCGATGCTCTGTCGCGCCGACGCGCAGTCGCTGCTCACGCAATTGCAGTCGGGCCTCGACATCGATGTGGAGCGCATCAACAGACGATTCGTGAACGCCGCAGAGGCTGCGACCGAATTCGCGACACGACTCTCCACCGATCGTGGCGGCGACTCACCGGAACGCCGATCGGCGGCACTCTTCGCGGCCGCCGAGTGTTGGGAACGCTCCGGCCGTGGCGATCAAGCGGTGACGGTGTGGCGCGAGTGGTTGCTGGCGCGGCCCGACTCCGATCCTCAGCGAGCGGAGGTGCTCTGGCGTGTGGCGGAGACACAGCATGGACTTGGCCGCTTCTCCGATGCCGCCGACGCGTGGATGCTCGTGCTCAAAGCGCATCCCAACAGTCCGCAAGCGGCGCGCGCGCCGATCGCGTCCGCGCAGGCGCTTCGCGCGCTTGAGCGAGATGACGATGCGGTCGCGTTGCTGGACGGTGTGCTCGAGGGTCGCGGAGGAATCGACCCCGAGTCACCGGCCTACGTCGAGGCGCTCGTTGCTCGCGGCAGGCTCGCTCACGCCCGCGGTGAGGCGGCCATCGCGCGACGGCGGCTCGACGAGGCACTTCGTCGGGAGCCGCTCCATCCGGAGTCGCTTGAGCTGACGGTGCTGCTGGCGGATGCGTGGCGTCTCGAAGCGACCGCGGCGGCCGCGCGAGCGGACGGCCCGGGCACACCGTCGGAGCGAGCGGCCGCACGGCGAGAGAGCAACGAGGCGTGGCACTTCGCTGCGCAGCACTTTGCCGAGTGCGTTGCACGACTCGATGGACATGATCCGCCACTTGAGGGAGATCGATTCGCTGCCGAACGATCAGCTTTCGCAAGACTCGGTCTGGCGGCGGCGCTCGAGGCGCTCGGCCGACTCGACGAGGCGGCGCTCGCCTATGAAGAGACCGATCGCCGTCACTCCGATCTCGAAGCGTCGCTCGTGGCGCTCGACCGCCGTCGCGCCCTTCCCGGCGCCGATGTCGAAGCAATCCGAGTGAGAGCGCTGCGCCGAATCGAGACGCTTGCGGAGGGCGGTCGAATGATGAGCCGAGAAGCGTGGCGCGCGTGGTTCGACGCCGATCGCGAGCCAGCGACGCGCCTGGCAGGAGGCGTCGAGGGATGAGCGTGAGCATGGCCATGACGGTGGCGCAGGAACTCGCCGACCTGACGATCGAGCTGCGCCCGCCGGAGCGTTTCGAAGCTGGCGCGCCGGGCACCGATGTCGCACTCGACGCGATGCTCGCGCAGCGCGAAGCGCTGATCGGGCGCCTCGGCGCGGTGTGCTCCGCGTCGATGCTCGCGTCGTTGGCGCCGGACGATCGCCGATGCCTGATCGAGCTGCTGACGCGCGCCGAAGTCACCACACAGTCGCTGATCGGCGCCGCGGAGCGCGTGCGCGATGAAACGCTCTCGTCGCTCCAGCGGACGGCACCGGTGCGGCGGGACGCTGCACCTGTCGAGCCACGGTTTACGGAGCGGGTGGCATGAGCGCGATCATCGCGAACGACATCACGACCGTGGCCGCACCGCCGTTGCCGGAGCTGCCCGAGTTGCTCCGCATGTTCAACGAGGTGTCGGCACGCCTCAGCGACACTCATCGGCGCCTTGAGGGCCGCGTCGCCGGGTTGCAACGAGAGCTCGCCGACGCACAGGAGGGTTTGCGTCGGAGCCGAGCACTCGCGGCGCTCGGCGAGATGGCGGCGGGCATCGCCCACGAGGTGCGAAATCCGCTCGCCAGCATCGCGCTCCACGCCGAGGTTCTTCGCGAAGACCTTGCGGATCAGCCCGCGCAGTGCGACTTGCTGGACAAGATTGCCCGCGCCATTACGCGTCTCGACTCGATCGTCGGCGATGTGCTCCGCTTCGCGCGCAGTGCGCACGGCGAGTCTCGCCTCGTGCGCGCCTGTGAGCCGGTGGACGAAGCGCTCAGCGCCTGCCGCGCCGAGATCACGGAGGCACGCGTTCAGATCGAGTGCTGCGTGCCGGCCTCGATCGAGGTCGTTTGCGACCCGACGGCGCTCGTGCAGGCGCTCGTGAATCTCACCCGCAACGCCGTCGAGGCGATGGGTGAGTCGCCGGTGTCGGATCGTCGGCTGCACATCGATGTCAGCGAACGCGAACGGCTGGGCGCGGATGGTCGCCGTGCGCGCATGACCGTTTTCGGCGTCGAAGACAGTGGGCCGGGATTCGATCCGGCGGTCGTCGATCGAGCGTTCACGCCTTTCGTGACGACGCGCGCCACAGGCACTGGACTCGGATTGGCCATCGTTCATCGCATTGCCGATGCGCATCGTGGTGCCGTGCGGATCGAGCGCGGCGCGAACGGGGGCGCGCGCGTCGAGTTCATGCTGCCGGCGCCAGCAACGCACATCGTCGGGACGGACTCAAGGAGCGACACATGGGAAGCGTGATGGTCGTGGACGACAAGGAACTCATGCGCGATTCGGTCGGCACTGTGCTCGCGCGCCGCGGGCATCGCATCGTCGCGGCGCCTGGCGGTGCCGCGGCGCTGGACCGACTGAGTGAGCGCGGGGTCGACGCGGTAGTGACCGATCTGCAGATGCCGGGCATGGACGGACTGGAGCTGCTCGCCGAGATCCGTCGGCTGGACGAGACGCTCCCGGTCATCTTCATGACGGCCTACGGGACGGTCGAGACCGCCGTGCGTGCGCTCAAGAACGGCGCGTTCGACTATGTGACGAAACCATTCACCGGAGACGAGTTGGCGTTGACCGTGGAGCGCGCGATCGAACACGTTCGCCTGCTGCGCGAGAATCAACTCTTGCGCGTCGTCCATGGCGCACCGACCGCGAGCGACACTGGCGTGCCGCTCATCGGCGAAAGCCGCATCATGGAGCAACTCGGTGGCGAACTGCGACGCCTGGCCGAGAGCAATGGAACGGTGCTCATTGCCGGCGAGAGCGGCACCGGAAAGGAAGTGGCGGCGCGCTTCATCCATGCACACAGTCCGCGTCGCAGCGCCCCGTTCCTGGCGGTGAATTGCGCGGCGCTTTCACCGAGCTTGCTCGAGAGCGAACTCTTCGGTCACGAGAAGGGTGCCTTCACCGGCGCCGATCGACTGCGCAAGGGGCGCTTCGAACTGGCCGACGGCGGCACGCTGCTGCTCGACGAAGTGAGCGAGATTCCACCGGAACTGCAGGCGAAACTCCTGCGCGTGCTGCAGGAGCGTTGCTTCGAGCGCGTGGGTTCCAGCCATCCGGTGCGCGTCGATGTGCGCGTCATCGCCACGACGAATCGCGAGTTGCATCGCGAAGTCGAGGCGGGGCGCTTTCGCAGCGATCTCTTTTTCCGACTCAATGTGCTCCCGATCACAATGCCACCGCTGCGCGAACGACTCGATGATGTCGCGGCGCTCGCCACACACTTTCTGGAGATGGTGTCGCGCCGCGAGGGCCGTTCGCCCCGAAGGCTCTCCGAGGCGGCGGCGCAGTTGCTGCGGCGCTACTCGTGGCCAGGAAATGTGCGGGAACTCTGCAATGTCTGTGAACGCGCCGCCGTGCTCGCGCCGGAGGATTCCATCTCTGCGGAGTTGCTCGCGCCATGGCTCGGCGCGGCACCCACGATGAATGGCGCAGCGCTCCACGGCAGTGCCTCACCGGACGGCGCCGGACTTCCGATCTGCGACGGCACGGTGACGCTTGAGACGCTCGAGCGTGATGTGATCCTCCGCACACTTGAGATCCACAGCGGACATCGCGAGCGATCGGCCCGCGCTCTGGGCATCGGTGTGCGAACGCTGGGGCTCAAACTGCGGCGATGGAAGGACGAAGGGCGCATCGCGCAAACGACCTGAGCGTGAACCCGCGGTCACGCGGCGCTGATCGCACCTTGTGCACGGAGTCACCAGCAATGAACGGACTCGACTCGACGACCGGGCAGACGCTCGAAACGGTGATGCGATTCGCCGCGGCGCGACAGGCGATCCTTGCGCACGACATCGCCAACAGTTCGACGCCGGGCTTTCGCGCCGTCGATGTTCCGGTCGACGCGTTCCAGCGGTCGCTGTCGGAGGCTGTCGACGCAGCGCGTGAGGGTCGGACCGATGGCTTGCAGCCGGAGCACACCGAGGGCGTGCGATTCGAGGGCGATCGCGTGGTGCTGGAGCCGCGGCCGCGCGGGGAGAACATCCTCTTCCACGACCGGACCGACGCCGACGCCGATCGGATCCTGGCCGATCTGGCGGAGAACACGCTCGCCTTCCGTGCGGCGGCGGAGCTCTATCGCCATCGCACGGCGCTCATCCTCTCGGCGATCCGCGAACGGCCGTAGTGAGCGCGCGACCGCGTTCATCGAGCGCGTGGCGCGCCGATTGCACTGATCGATCGCCCACACTGCAGTGGGCGGAGACTTGCGCATGTATGGCCTCTTCGACATCAGTACCTCCGGACTCGTGGCGCAAAGAGTGCGCCTCGAAACGATCGCATCGAATCTCGCGAACCAGGAGACGCTGCTCGACGCACAGGGGCGCTTCTCGCCGTGGCGGCGCCGCAGTGTCGAGTTCGCCGTCGGCGATCAGAGTCACGGTGGCGGTCTCGGCGTGCATGTGGCGGCGATCCAGGAGAGCGACACCTTCGATCTCCGATTTCAGCCTGGACATCCGTACGCGGACACCGAGGGATATGTCCGCTACCCGGATGTCGATCCGGTCATCGAACAGATCGACGCGCTCGATGCCGTGCGTGCCTACGAGGCCAATATTGCAGCGGTCGAAGCGTCGAAGTCGATGTTCTCATCTGCGCTCGGGCTGCTGGCGTAATGCATCATGAGTGATCCAATCGGCATCTCGGGACCTGCAGGACTTCCGCCTCTCAGCGGGATTCGCGGCGGCGCAGGCGCGGGTGCCGAGAGTGGTCCGGCGACCGGTCGCGTCTTCGAACAGGAGTTCCTGAGCGAAGTGGCGCGGCAGATCGATGAAGTCAATCGCCTCCAGGGCGACGCCGATCTCGCGGCGGAGGACCTCGTGACGGGCAAGCGCTCCGATGTCGAAGGCGTCATGATCGCCACGCAGAAGGCGGATACGGCGTTCCGCATGTTGCTGGCGGTCCGCAATCGCATGATGGAGGCGTACGAGGAAGTCAAGCAGATCCGCATCTAAGTCCGATGGACACGGAGTGCGCCGCGTCATGGATGACGCGCGATGGATGCCGAGGCGCCGCTTCGGCGCTGAACGGCAGGCATGGAGGCCCGACGCGTGGAACGCATCAGGGAGTTGTACGACTCGATCGCCACTCGGCTCGCTCAAACGAGTCCGACCGGTCGTCTGCTTGTCGGTTCGACCGCGATCATCCTGGCGATGGCGCTCTTCTTGGTGGCGCAATACGCAGGCGTCGCGCCGGCGAAGGTGCCGCTTGCAATCAGCGCCGACTCCGTCATTCCCGCGCGCGCCTGGCTTGAGACGAACAGCGTTGATCATGAGGAACGCGACGGTCGCCTCTTCGTTCCTGCTGATCGGCGCACCGCCGTGCTCGCGAGTCTCTCTGAGAGCGGCGTGGGCGGCGCCAAGCTGATCGACTTCAACACGCTGATCGAACAAGAGAGTCCGTTCCACAGTCAGGAGCAGTCGCGCTTCCTGCGCTTGGCGGCGACGATGGGCGTGCTGGAGCGCATGATCTCGCAGTACAAGGGCGTGCGCAGCGCGAGCGTGGTCATCGCCGATCCGCAGCGCACGACCGGACTTGGCGTGCAGCACACGCCCGCGACCGCCAGCGTCACCGTTGTGACGCAGCGCGATGAGATGTCGCAGGATCTTGTCGACGCGGTCGCAGGACTCGTCGCTGGGGCGCATCCGGGACTGAAGGTTGAGAACGTGACAGTGACCGATGCGCTCGCCGGCAAGCGCCGTCATGCGCGGCGAAGCGAGGACCTGGCGCTAGGTTCGAATCTCGAGCAGCAGACGCGACTGGAGAGTGTCGTGCTGCGTCGCATCGAGCAGCATCTGGCGTTCATCCCGGGCGTCATGGTCGCGGTGCACGCGCAGATGGTGACGAAGGACATCAGCCGCCGCGAGCAGAGCTATCGCGAGCCGGTGATCGGTCCGGTTTCCGAGCGATCGAGCGCCACCAACAGCTCGGGTCCGGCGCCGAGCGGTGATGTCGGCTTGCGACCGAATGTCGGTGTGAGCGTGATCCAATCCAATCGCGGGCAGAGCTCCACGATGGAGACGAGCGAGCAGCGACTTGATCCGCGCTTCCCGAACGAAACGGCACTCATTCGTGATCCGACGGGCTATGCCGCGAAAATCAACGCCTCCATCAATGTTCCGCGCAGCTACATCATCGAGCTTTGGCGCCTTCGCAACAGCGGCGCGGGTGATCCCGACGAAACAGCGCTTGAAGTGATCCGAGTCGACGAGGTTGATCGAATCCGCCGCAGCGTCGAACCGCTGATCGACACCGACACCTTCGACGGCGCGCGACACGGCACCGTGACTGTCAGCGTCTACGCCGACGCGCGACCGGAGCCGCCGCCGCCACCACCGCAAGCGGCGTCGTTCGTCGGGCTCTTCGGACCCATGGCGAGCGGGTCGTCGATCGGGTCGATGATCGGGTTGCTCGCGCTCGGCGCCATCGCGGTCGGCTTCATGATCTTCATTGCGTTCAAGGCGCTGCCCAGGCCGACTGTGCGCGACAGCGATGTTGCGGCGACGAGTGCGCCATCGTCGGCGACGATGCCCAGTGGACCGGTCGCGCTCGGCGTGGGTGCCGAAGTTGTCGGCGAAGCGGACACGGAGACGCCGCCCTTGGAGGGGCGCGAAGTGGACGACGAGAGCCTGCGCCGGCGGCAGATGCTCCGACAGATCAACGAGATGGTGGATCGAACGCCATCAGATGCAGCATCGTTGCTGCGGCGCTGGATGCGCGCTGCCGGCTGAGACACACCATGCCCTGGCGACCCGGACAAAAACTCCCACTCGATCCCGCCGACCTTGACGGCACCGCGAAGGCGGCGGTACTGCTGCTCGTGCTCGACGCGGAAGCGGCGGGCAAGTTGCTGCGCGAATTGCCGACCGAGGCGGTCGAAGAGATCACGGGCACACTCGCCAGCCTCGGCGATGTTCCGGAAGAACTCGGACTCGCCGTCATTCGGGAGTTCTACGCACTCACGCTGGCGCAGGGTTACCTCAAGGACGGTGGGCTCGAGTACGCGCGTGCGCTGCTGCGACGCAGTCTCGATCCCAAGGAAGCCGAGCGCGTCATCGAGCAGATTCAGACGCAGGTTCAGAAGACGCCCTTCGCGTTCCTGCAGAAGGCCGAGAGCGAGAATCTGCTGACCTTCATTCAGGACGAACATCCGCAGACGATTGCGCTCATCGTGAGTCACCTGCCGCATCACAAGGCGAGCGAGATCCTCGTCGGCCTGGCGCAGGAGAAGCAGGTTGAAGTCGTGCGACGTGTGGCGGAGATGGAGCAGACGAATCCCGAGATCGTGCGCGAAGTCGAGGCGGCGCTCGAGGCGCGTCTCTCGAACATGCTCAACCATGCAGCCGAGAAAGTCGGCGGTGTGGCGCGCGTCGCCGAGATGCTCAACCTCTGCGATCGCTCCACCGAGCGCTCCATCATGGAGGGCGTCGAGGAGCGCGATTCGGAGCTCGTCGAAGAGATCCGTCGACTCATGTTCGTCTTCGAGGACATCATGCTCGTCGACGACCGCGGCATTCAGGCCGTGCTCAAGCAGATCGATCAGAAGGAGCTCTGTCTGGCACTGAAGACGGCGTCGGATGCGCTGCGCTCGAAGATCCTCTCCAACATGAGTTCGCGCGCGGCGGAGCTCGTGCGCGAAGAGATGGCCTATATGGGACCCGTGCGCGTCAGCGAGGTCGAGTCGGCGCAGCAGCGCATCGTCGATCTCGTGCGACGACTGGAAGACGCCGGCGACATCGTCATTGCCGGACGCGGCCGAGAGAAGGACCTCGTCGTCTGAGCGCCGATCGCGGCGCGGGCGGAGTGCACTCATGGCGGTCATCAAGCACGGAAACACGACGGCCTTGCTCGGAACGGGCGCCGTACTCGATCTGCGCGATGTGGAGCGGACGGCGCGCGAGACGATCGATCGTGCGTGCGCGGACGCGGAGAACATTCGTGCGCGCGCGGCGGCGGAAGGGCTGCAGGATCTCGAGACGCGTCGTACAGCGGCGTGGCGGGAGGGCTTCGAACGCGGTCGCGCCGAGGGTCGCGAAGCAGGCCAGCGCGAGGGACGCGACGCCGCGCATGAGCAGGCGCGTGCGGAGCTCGATCGACTCGTTGCTGAATGGACGACCGCACTTGATCTCTTTCGACGACGGCGCGAGGAGCTGATCGAGTCGGTCTCGCGCGAAGCGGTTCGGCTGGCGGTCGAGATCGGTCGTCGCATCGTGCATGTCGCACCGCGAGGCGATCCTGAGCTGGCCGCGACGCAGGCGGCGAAGGCGCTCGAACTGCTCGGCGCTCCAAGCGAAGCACTCATCGTGGTTCACCCCGACGATCGCGCAGCAGTTGAACGACATCTCGCGCCGCTCGCGCATCGACTTGCGAGCGGTGATGTGCGCCTGGCAGAGGATCCCGCCGTCGGCCGCGGTGGCTGTGTCGCGCGCGCTGCGGGCGGCGAAGTCGATGCATCGGTTGATGCGATGCTCGATCGCGTCGTGCGCACGCTGCTCGGACCGTTGCCCGAGGGGAGCGGCGAGTGACCCATCTGGCGCCCTACTTCGAAGTGTTGCGGCATGTTGAGCCGCGTGTGCTCAGCGGAACGGTGCGATCGTGTCGTGGCCTTGCATTCGTCGTCGAGGGCTTGCGACTGCCCATCGGCTCGATGGTGCGGATCGAACCGCGACATGAGTCGGGTACGGCCGCCGTGGGTGAAGTCGTCGGCTTCGACGGTGGCAGCGCCGTGCTGATGACACTCGAAGGCGGCGCGGGCGTCGCCGCCGGCGATCGTGTCATTGCCGATTCGATGCCGGCGTTTGCGATGGTCGGCGATTCGCTCGTCGGACGCGTCATCGACGCACTCGGTCGTCCCATCGATGGCGGCGTCGAGCCGTCGCGACTGCGACCGCGCGCGCTTCATCCGCGCACGATGAACCCGATGCTGCGTCGACCGGTGCGCGAGCCGCTCGAGACCGGCATCCGCGCAATCGACGGGCTGCTTCCCGTCGGTCGCGGGCAGCGCGTCGGTCTCTTCTCCGGCGCGGGTGTCGGCAAGAGCTCGCTGCTGGCATCGATGGCGCGCAACTGCGCCGCGGACATCGTGGTGCTGGCGCTCGTCGGCGAGCGCGGTCGCGAGGTCCGCGACTTCGTCGATGCAGTGCTGGGCGTCGAAGGTCGTGCGAAGAGCGTCGTTGTCGCGTCCACCGGCGACGAGTCGCCGCTCATGCGGGTGCGCGCGTGTCACACTGCCATGGCAGTCGCCGAGCACTTTCGTGACGCCGGAAAGAGCGTCGTCCTGCTGCTGGACAGCCTCACACGACTGGCGCAGGCACAACGACAGGTCGGACTCTCTGCGGGCGAGCCGCCCACAACGCGCGGCTATCCGCCGAGCGTCTTTGCTTCGATGGCGAAACTCGTCGAGCGAGCGGGCTCCGTTGAGGGTCGCGGCAGCATCACCGCCTTCTTCACTGTGCTCGTCGACGGAGACGACATGAACGAACCGGTGGCCGATACCGCGCGAAGCGCGCTCGACGGTCACATCGTGCTGGCGCGGAGACTCGCATCACGCGGGCACTTCCCCGCGATCGATGTGCTCGAGTCGGTCTCCCGCGCCGCCGAGGCTGTGTCGGTTCGCGCGCACAACGACGAACGACGCGCGATGCTGCGTCTGCTGGCCGCTCACCGCGAGGTGGAGGAGCTGCTCGCGATCGGTGCGTACGCGCGAGGCTCGAATCCAGAGGCGGATGTGGCGATTTCGCTCCGCGACAAGATCGAGCGGTTCCTCCGGCAAGAGGGTGACGAACGCGCCGCACGCGTCACGACGCTCGCGCGCCTCACCGAGCTCTGCGCCGAAATCGAGGCGCTTCGCCGACACCCGTCGGCGGCCGCGCACACGGCCACACCGGGCGCTCCCGGCAGCGTCCGCAGCGCCGGCACCACGACGTTCCGGCGTGACGGAGCGGCCGCATGAACCAGCCGCGATATCAACTTGAAGCGTTGCTGCGCGTGCGTCGTCATGCGGAGTTGCGCCAGGCGGTGATCACCGCCGCCGCCGAGCGCCGGCGCATCGAAACGGAAGAGTCGATCATCGCCGCTGGCGAACGCATCGAAACAGCACGAGCGGCGCTCCGCGGCGCGCTCGAGGGCCCGCTCGACGCCGCGCTCCTTCGTCTCACCGCGCAGGGAGCCTTCGTGGAGGAGCGGAGACGAAGACGGTCAGTGCAGAGCCTCGCGTCACTGGCGCCGTCGCTCCAACGCGCCCGGACGGCGCTCGCCGATGCGTCGGCGCAACGCAAGGCGGTCGAGCTGCTGCGAGAACGACGCCGACATGAAGCCGCGCAGCGCGCCGAGCGCAAGGAACAGGCAGCGCTGGATGAGATCGCCGCACGCTGCGACGGAGATTTCGCATGAACGCATGGACGCGACGGGTCGTGACGGCACTGGGTGTGCTGGCCGCAGTGAACCTGGTGTTGTGCACGGCGCTGCTCACATGGCTCTTCACCACGGATCGGATGGATGGCACGCGCTTCGGCGAATTGAGGTCATGGATCGTCACACCGATCGCCGAGGAGCGTGCCGCCGACGAACAGACCGCCGCCACGCTTCGCGGAGATGCCGAGCGCGAGCTTGAGCGTGTGCGACTCTCGATCCCGCCACGCAGCGCCGCCGAGCGCGCTGCGGAGATCGATCGAGCCATCGATCAGGCGCAACTCCGGCGGCGATTGATCGACGAACAAGGCCGACTTCTTGGCGCGGGCTTGGAGGCTCGGCTGGCGCAGCTTCAGGAGCAGGAACAACTCTTTGATCGGCGCGCCGACGAGCGACAGCAGACGCGCGCCGCAGAGGACGCGCTGCGGAACGATGCGCAGTTCCGCAAGACCGTGGCGCTGCTCGACGCCTCGCCCGCGAAGCAGTCGAAGGAGTGGATGCTCGAGCTCGTGCAGACTGGGCGCCGCGCCGAGGCCGTCCGGTATCTGGACGCGATGTCGAAGTTCGCCGCATCGAGAGTGCTTCGTGAGATGAAGAGTGAAGAGGAGACCGCGCTCGCAGCCGATCTACTGGAGGCGCTGCGGCGCCGCAACTCCGATGGCGCAGACGACCCCCAATGATCTGTTGGCGCAGATGACCGCGCCGCGAATGCCTGGCCAGGATGGGTGGCCGCGCGCATCCGGCCGCGCCGATCACGCGCTCCGAGCGGGAGCGACGATGCCCGAGGTGGCCGCACCCTACGCGGCGGAGCGCCCCTCCGCCAAAGGGAAGAACGACTCTCTGGGACTTGATGCGCGAGAAGAGCGTGATCGATCGGAGACGCGATCCACCGACCGCGCGCCGATGGCGCCAATGACGCGCACCAGGCCCATGACGCCCATGACGCCCATGACGCCATCATCACCGGAGTCGACCTTCCTCTCGATGAGCCTTGTCTCCGTCGAAGCGCTGGCAGCCGAGCTCAAGGCGGCCGGTGCCCTGGCACTGACGGTCTCCGGGCTCGAGGCATCGGACAAGACCGGACTCACGACGAGCGCCGTGCTCCCCGCGGACGCTGCGCGAGCGAGTGCGCCGTTGCTGATCGACGGTGCAGAAACGCACGCCACCGAGAATGGCGCATCACTTGCGCGAGGCGCAGCGAATGCAACCCTTCGACTCGTCGATCGCGGTCTTCATGCGCTGCTGCTTCAGCGGGGCGGCACGCTCATCATGCGGCTTTCTCCGCCGGAACTCGGCTCGCTTGAGGTCCGCATGCGCTTCGAGGCCGGTCGCGTGGATGTGCTCTTTCGAGCGTCCGGCGCGGAGGCATCCCGTTTGCTTGAAGGGAACCTCGGCATGCTTCGGCAATCACTCGAGCGGCATGGTGTCGGCGTCGGACGGCTCGCGGTCGAGCCACCTGAGTTTCGGCGCGCTGAGGAGTCGGCGCGAACGGGAGTCGGGGAATCTTTCGACGCAGGCGGCCGTGAGAGTCAAGGTCGTCAGGAGGCGGAGCGCGAACTGCGCGGGCGGACTGAATCGAGTCTCGCCGCGACATCGAGCGCACGATCTGTGTTTGACATCGCCGGAGCGCCAGAAGGACCATCGTCATGGCCATCAGCGCCCCGTCCAGCGTCGGTTCGAACGGAGTCCTCGCCAGCCGCTACGGCGAGTTGAAGAGCGAAGACTTCGTCAAGCTCATCTTCACCGAGCTGCGCAACCAGGATCCGTTCAAGCCGAACGACTCCGCCGAGTTGCTCAAGCAGATCGATTCGATCCGCAGCATCCAGACCAACATGGAGCTCGGTGATCGCCTCAACCGCGTCGTCGAGTCGTCGCAGATGGGGAGTGCCAGCAATCTGCTCGGGCATTTCGTGAAGGGACTCACCATCGATTACCTGCCCGCTGCAGGCAAAGTGATCGGCATCCAGCAGACGCTCGACGGACCGCTGCTTGAGCTCCAGGACGGTCAGTTCATTCCGCTCAGCATGGTGCAGAGCATCAAGGCACCGGGCGGCGCGCCGGATGGAAGCTGACCGCGAGGTCCCACCATGGCGAGTCTCAACGCACTGATGACTGGACTGTCGGGGCTGCTCAGCAACACGCGGCGCCTCGATGTGATCGGCAACAACATCGCGAACGTCAACACGACGGCGTTCAAGGCGAATCGCGCACACTTCGTGCCGCTCTACGGACTCTCCGGTTCGATGAGCGGCATGATGTCGAGTGGTGGCGCGGGGCCGATGCCTGCGAGCATCGGCATGGGTTCCGTGTTCAGCGGGATGTCGCGCAGCTGGAACCAGGGGCCGATTGCGTCGACGGGCATTGCCACCGACATGGCGCTCGATGGCACCGGCTTCTTCCTGGTGAGCGGCGGTCCGGTCATGCGCTACACGCGCGACGGCACATTCCTGCTCGATGGCGCCGGCAATCTGGTGACGCGCAACGGACTGCAGCTTCAGGGATGGCCGGTGAATGCGAACGGCACGGTCGTTCAGACGAACACGCAGGGCATCAACATTCCGCTCGGCACGCTCACGATCGCGGCAGCCACGAGCGCGATTGCCATCGGTGGCACGCTCAACGCGGCGGGCAAGGTCGCCACGCAGGGATCGAATCATCTCAGTCAGACGTTCTTCCTCGACGCGGCAATGACGCAGCCAGCGGTCGGGGACGAGGACCTCACGCTGACGACGCTCTACATCGATGACGGCACGAACACAGGCGTCTCGATCGTCGCCTTCGATCCCGCCGATGCGAATCGCACACTGACGCTCTCGGGAATCCTGAAGGGCGGCAAGCCGGTTCCCTCGCAGACATTCGCGATCTCAGCGACACCTGTCGCCGGTGCCATCGCGAACGGTCTCACGCTCAACGACTTTGCGGCTTTCGTTGCAGCCTCGCTCGGACTCGACAACACCACCGTCAATGGTCAGAGTCTCGGCGGGGGCGCGTCGATCGTGAATGGGCAACTCGTTGTCAACGGCAACGAGGGCACCGTGCAGGGACTCACGCTGCTGCAAGCGAATGTCACGGTCAACGGTGCCGCCGCCGGCCTCGCCAATCCATTCCAGTTCACCGAGGTGAGCGTCGCGGACGGTGAGAGCATTCGCACGACGATCGCCGTCTACAACTCGCTCGGCAATCCGGCGCTCGTTGATGTGACCTTCGTGCTCGAAGCGCGCAATCCCGATGGATCGACGGTGTGGCAGATGCTCGTCGAGAGCAACGATCCTTCAGTGATTCCGCGCGTGATCCAGGTTGGCAGCGTGAGCTTCGACGGAAATGGTCAACTCACCGGTGCCACGAACACGGCGGTCACCGTGCCGCAGGGCACACCGCCGAACGCGGGGCCGGGACAGGGCATCACGCTGAATCTCAGCAGCGCCTTCGGGGCGCTCAAGGCACTCGCGGACTCCAACAGCGCGATCGCGACGGTGACCAACGATGGCGCACCGCCGGGAACGCTCAGTCAATTCGCGGTCGGCCCCGATGGGCTCATCGTCGGTGGATTCACGAACGGGCTCACGCGCGTGCTGGCGCAGCTCGCCGTCGCGCGATTCGCGAATCCGGATGGACTCATGGAACTCGGTGACAACCAGTTCGGCGCAAGCTCCCACTCCGGCGACCCGATGGTGGGCACGGCCGGTTCGCTCGGACTTGGTCGCGTCGTTGGCGGCGCACTCGAACAGGCCAATGTCGAACTCGCGCAGGAGTTCGTCGACATGATCCAGGCCACGACCGGGTTCAGCGCCGCCAGTCGTGTAGTTACGACGGCGGATGAGCTTCTTCGGAATCTTCTGGCGCTGGGTCGCTGACTGCTTCCGCGCGCGGCGCTCGCTCGATGCGCTGGAGTTGCGCGTCGAAGAGGTCCATCGCCTTGCGAACGGTCGGGTGCTTGACCATCGCTTCGCGCGCTGCGGAGAGTTCAGCGCCGGTCACCGGACTTTTTTTTTGAGGCGTGCTCTCGGGGGCACCTCGCGATGGCGGCGCAGGTGCGGCCCGGGGTGCGGCGCTTGGAGCAGCCGCGCTCGGCGGCGGCGCGGCAGTGGTCGACGAGACGGGCGCTCGCCCCGCGACGGGCGGAGGCGTTGCACTCGGGCGCGTCGGCGATGCAGCGGAAGGCGGCTGAACGGAGGCGGGCGTGAAGGGGCGCGTCTCTCCGCGCATCGCGTCGTGAATCGACGTGAATCGCTCCGCCAGCGACAGGCGCACGATCGCTGCATCGAGAATCGTGCGCGGCGTCGAGGCGCCGCGCGCGTGCCGCGCGGCCGCATCGCAGATGGCAATGTGGTGGACGAGCACTTCCGGTGCCGCGTCCATTGCCTGCGCCGACACATGCGCCCGCGCTTCGGCACCAAGCTCGATGAGCTCCGAGTCGGGGCCGCAGATGCTCGCCAGCATCAGCATGCGAAATCGATCGGCGAGCAGTTCGAGCGATCGTTCCACCGACACGCCCTGCTCAAGCAGCTCCGAAGTGCGCTGCAGCGCCGTCGCGGCGTCACCGGCTCGGATGGAATCGACGAGTGCCGCGACGCGTGCGCCGTCCGGCAACCCGAGCACCTCTTCCGCGAGCGCTCGCGTCAGCGCGCCATCGGATGCGGCGATGAGTCGATCCGCAAGCGAGAGCGCATCTCGCATGGAACCGTTCGCCTGTCGCGCGATGAGTCGTACGACTTCATCATCCACCGTCGTCTCTTCGCGCGCGAAGATGTCTCGCAGGTGCTCCACGATCTGCGCGGCTGGGATGGAACGGAAGTCGAAGCGCTGGCAGCGGCTCTGGATCGTCGCGGGAACCTTGTGCGGCTCGGTCGTGCAGAGGATGAACTTCACATGCGACGGCGGCTCCTCCATGGTCTTGAGCAGCGCGTTGAACGCCGGCGTCGTGAGCATGTGAACTTCGTCGATGATGTAGATCTTGTAGGGGCTGCGAGCGGGCGAAATGCCGGCGGCCGCGATGAGATCGCGCGCGTCATCGATGCCGCGGTTGCTGGCACCGTCGATCTCGATCACGTCCATGTCCTGCCCGCGCAGGATCGCCGCCCGAATCGCCTCGGCTTCGACCTGATCCGAGACGTTCAACGCCGTGGCGAAAATGCGCGCCATGCTGGTCTTGCCGACGCCGCGCGTGCCGCAGAAGAGGTACGCGTGCGCCACTCGCGACTGCGCGATCGCATTGCGAAGCGTGCGCGCAATCGGCTCCTGGCCGATCAATTCGGCAAAGTTACGGCTGCGGTATCGACGGGCCAGCACCGTGTAGCCGCGCGATGCATCGATCTGGCTCGACGCGCTCTCGTTGCTCGTCAACAGCGCGGCGTCCGCGAGGGGCGGTGCCGCTGGACTCTCTTGTTTTGCTGGATTCTTGCGGGTGGCCACGGCGAGGCTCGAAGTCGACGACGCGGAGGACGGCCAGGTTGACGAGGGCTCGGTCGCCGCCGTTGAAGGCTGCTGCCGTCAGGCCCTGACCTGATTCCCGGGACGACCGTCCAACGGACCCGACCGTCCTCCGTCGTCGTCGAGGTTCGGGATCCTACCAAAGCGGTCGGTGTCGATTCGCCGATGCGTAGACTCGAATCATGCATGGTGACTCACTTGCAGACGACGAGCCGGGACCGGGCGAATCCTCTGGCAGTGAGCTGCCGATCGGGATGCAGCAAGCGAGCACCGCGGTACCGATGAGTGTGTCCACTCCGGGCCGCGCCAAAGGAGAGTTCGAAGGAAGCTCGCAACGCGCGGGTCGGCATTTCATGTTGTCGTTCCGCGCTCTCTTCATGGTGATGCTCGTGACGGTCACGATGCTCATCGTCTCGAGCAACAAGAACCCGGGCGACTACTTCTGGACGACCTTCGGATTCGCGATCGCCAGCGCCATCGCGGGGCTCGTCGTGATCGTGGCCGACGCGATGACGCCGGACAAGCGCCTCGCGAGCGTGGTCGGCGTCTACATCGGCGTGCTGCTGGGACTCATCGCAGCGGTCGCGTTCGGTGCGCTGATCGACATGGTGATGAGTGCGTGGGAACTGAAGGAGGTCGCCACCGTCCTGCTCTACACGAACATGGCGAAAGTGGTGATCGGCATCATCATCTGCTATGTCACGGCGTCGGTTGTGCTCACCACCAAGGATGACTTCCGACTCGTCATTCCCTATGTCCAGTTTGCGCGGGAGCGTCGTGGACTGCGGCCGATGCTGCTGGATTCGAGCGCGCTGATCGATGGGCGCGTGCGCGATCTTGCCACCAGCGGATTTCTCGACGCGCCGCTCATCGTGCCGCGTTTCGTGCTCGATGAACTGCAGAAACTCGCGGACAGCAGTGATCGCACGAAGCGCCAGCGCGGCAAGCGCGGGCTCGACATGGTGGCGGAACTCCAAGTCACTGCGGAAGCAGATGTCACCATCGAGGAGATCTCGGCCGAGGGCGCGCCGGTCGATCGCATGCTGCTCGAAGTGGCGCGCAAGGAGGGCATGCGCGTGCTCACCACCGACTCCAATCTCCAGAAGATCGGCATGATCCAGGGACTCACGGTGCTGAATCTTCATCAGCTCGCCTCTGCGGTGCGACCGGTTGCGAGCGTCGGTGAGGCGCTCACGGTGACGATCGCGCGCGTCGGCGAGAATCCGGGGCAGGGCGTCGGCTTCATGCCCGATGGAACGATGGTGGTCGTCGAAGACGCTGCGGCGCGCGTCGGTGAAGTGCTGCCGGTCACGGTGACCAACACGCTGCAGACGCAGGCGGGCCGGCTCATCTTCGCGAAGTGGGAGCCGCGACTCGCGGATGGCACGCCGAGCGCCACGCCGCGCATGGCAGAGGCCGCGACGCATCAGCCGCGCACGGTGGCGCGACCCACGGCTCGCACCGACGGTGCGCCGCCGCGCGGACGCAATCCACGGCGCTGAGTCGAGAACCACTCAGAGGAAGCGTGGATCCGACGAGTGTGCGCCGCGCCCGCTCACCTACACTGGGCGCGTGAGCGACGCACGCACTTCGACCAGCTATCCCGAATCGGTGCAACAGCTCATCACCGAGCTCTCGCGACTGCCCGGCGTCGGTCGTCGCACGGCGGAGCGAATGGCCTTCTGGGTGCTCAAGACGGAGCGGAAGGAAGCGCTTCGACTTGCGGAAGCGATCACGCGCGTGAAGGAGCGCGTGCGACACTGCTCAATCTGTTGGAACCTCACCGACGATGACCCTTGCTGCGTCTGCGCCGACCCGAAGCGCGATGGGTCCCTCGTGCTGGTGGTCGAACAGCCACGCGATCTGGTCAGCATGGAGCAGGCCGCGATGTTCCGCGGCATCTATCACGTGCTCATGGGTCGCGTCGATCCGCTCGATGGTGTCGGTCCCGAGAGCTTGACGCTCGGCGATCTCGTGCGTCGCGTCCGCGATCCCGCGAAGAACGCGCGCGGAGTGAAGATCAGCGAGGTGATTCTCGGCATGAATCCCGACCTTGAGGGCGACACGACCGGATTGGTCGTTGCAGAGAAGCTGCGCGAAGCAGGCGTGCGCGTCACGCGACTGGCGCGCGGCTTGCCCAGCGGATCTCACATCGAATTCGCATCGCGCGCGGTGCTCGCCGATGCCATCACCGGTCGGCGCGATCTGGACTGACCATGCGTTTCGAAACATCGCCACACTTGCGGATGTCGCAGCAGACGAAGCTGGCGCCGCGAATGATCCAGGCGATGGAGATCCTGCAACTGCCCGCGCAGGAGCTGCGGGAGCGGATCGAACAGGAGCTCGAGGAGAACCCCGCGCTCGAACTCGCCGAGCTGGACGACGACCAGCGCGAGCAGGATTCGGAGAGCGACGACGACATCGCGAAGTCCGGCACCGACGACTCGAGTCCGGTCGGCAGCAGCGACGCAGCCACGCGCGACGAGCGCGGCGAGCGCGATGCACGCGACGAGCGGGAGCGCCCGCTTGAGATCGCCGAGGACGGCGCCAGCTTTGAGAAAGCGCGCGAATTCGAGCGCTCCTACGGTGAGGACGATGATCGCGATAATCGCGACGATGGCCCGCGCACCCGCCGCACCGCTGACGAGGGGGCGGGTGACCGCAAGATCGAGGCGATGGCAAACACGCCGGATCGAGCGGAGACGCTCGTCGATTCGCTCGTGCGCCAATGGAGACTCGCCGAGGTGCCCGAACACATGGCGCTCGTTGGTCGCCATCTCATCGCCTACGCCGATGACGATGGTCTGCTCGGCGCCGATCTCGCGACCATCGCGGAGCAGAGCCATGACGCGTCCGGCGGTCCCTTCACCATCGAGCAACTTGAGAGCGCGCTGCCCGTGGCGCAGGCGTTCCTTGAACCACCCGGGATCCTTGCGCGCGATCGACGCGAGTGCCTGCTCATTCAGATCGGAGCGCGACTGGCTGGCGTGCTCGACGCGCCCGACCCCGCCGATGTGCCGGCCTGGCGCGATGCGGACTTGCTGCTTCGGGAACACTACGACGATCTGCTGGGCAATCGCGTGCCCCACATCGTCGAAACAGGCAAGATCACGGCAGAGCGCATCGCGCACGCCAAAGCCGCGCTGCGCCGACTCACACTCTCTCCGGGCTCCGATCTCTCGGCGCAGCGCGAGCGGCACATCTTTCCGGATGTGATCGTCGAATACGACCCCGAGAAGGACGAGTACACGCCGCTGCTCGCGGATGGCGCTGTGCCATCACTGCGCATCGCCGAACAATACCGGCAGATGGTGAAGGACCGTCGTGCCGACAAGGCGACGCGGCAGTATCTCTCCGAGCGATTGCGCAACGCCAACTGGCTGATCGATGCGGTGGAACAGCGACAGGCGACGCTCCTGCGCGTCGTGACGGCGGTGATTTCGCGTCAGCGCGAGTGGTTCGACTTCGGACCCGAACATCTGCGCCCGTTGCCGATGGGTGAGGTCGCCGATCAACTCGGTGTGCATGTCGCGACCGTGAGCCGCGCCGTCTCCGGCAAGTGGCTCTCCACACCGCGCGGCTTGATCGAGTTGCGGCGCTTCTTCTCCGGGGGAGTGGAGACGCGCGACGGTGACTCCATGAGTTTCGAGGCGATTCGAACGCTGGTGAAGGAGATCGTGGAGGCGGAGGACCGTTCGAAGCCGCTCTCCGATCAGGCGATCGCGGAGAATCTCATCGAGCGCGGCGTCAAGATCGCTCGACGCACGGTCGTGAAGTACCGCGACCAACTCGGCATTCCCGCCGCGAAGCTCCGCAAGGTGCATGTCTGAGGAACTGCGTGGCCGCGCCTCTGGTAGAGTGCAGCGCGAACGGAACCCCGGCGTGACCGACATCGCTCAGGAGCTCGGCCGCTACGGCCCCGAAACATGCGAAGAGATGAGCGCCGAGCAGGCGCGCGTCTGGTGCGCGCGTCTCGCGCGGTCGCGCCGCGAGAATTTCAGCGTCATCAGTGCGCTCGTGCCGCCGGGGAAGCGAGATGACTTCGCGGCGCTCTACGCCTTCTGTCGCTGGGCGGACGATCTCGGGGACGAGATGGGATCGCCGGAGCGATCGCTCGAACTGCTCGCCTGGTGGCGGCGTGAACTCGAAGCATGCTTCGCGGGCGAACCGCGGCACCCGGTCTTCCGTGCCCTGCGCCCGACGATCACGCGGTTCGACCTGCCGATTCGGCCATTTGATGATCTCATCCGCGCGTTCGAGATGGACCAGCGGCAGTCGCGGTGGCAGACCTGGGATGAGTTGCTCGGCTCGTGCCGACTCTCTGCCGATCCCGTCGGAAGACTCGTGCTCATGGTGCTGGGCGAACCGCGCGATGCGGCACACTTCGAGCCGAGTGATCGCATCTGCACGGCACTGCAGTTGACGAACCACTGGCAGGATGTTCGTCGCGATCTGCTCGAGCGCGGACGCATCTACATTCCGCGCGAGCTCACTGACGCCGTTCCGGACTTCGAGGCGCGCCTGGCGAGCACCGCGCGACACGGATACGCACCCGATCGTGACTTCCTGGCAGCGTTCCGTTCGGTGCTGCGGGTGTGCGTCGATCGCACTTGGTCGATGTGGGAAGCGGGGGAGCCGTTGCAGCAGCGAGTGGCTCCGGCGCATCGTCCACTCATCTGGCTCTTCTCCGCCGGTGGTCGGCATGTGCTGCGCAAAGTCGAGGAGACTGGACTCGAAACGTGCATCGAGCGTTCGCGTCTGTCGCGCGTGAGCAAGGCGCTGCTCGTGGCTCGCGCTTGGTGGATGGCGCGATCATCGCGCCGCGGCGCGCACAGCGACCGCAAGGGCGGCGGTGCTTCGGAGCCGGTGACTCCTGCGACCGCGAGGGTCGGTGCATGACCTCAATGACATCAACGACCGCACTTGTGAGTGGAGCGCCGAGCGCCGCACTGCTGCGCGCGGCGCGGACCTGTGAAGAGATTACGCGCCGGTGCGCGCGAAACTTCTACTACGGACTGCGGCTCACGCCGGAGCCCGAGCGCTTCGCGATGTTCATCATCTATGCGTGGATGCGCGAAGCGGATGATCTTGCCGACGCAGGCGGTGCGGCGCCCGATGAGCGATGCCGTCGCGTCGAACTCTTCCGCGCCGCCACCGATGCCGCGTTCGACGGAGCGCCGATCGACGATTCTCCGCTCTGGGTCGGCTTCACCGAGGTGGCGCGGCGATGGCCGGTGCGTCAGCAGGATTTTCACGACATGCTCGATGGACAGCTCGCCGACATTCGCGGCGAGACGCATGAGACATGGGAGGAGCTGCGCCGCTTCTGCTATCGCGTCGCGAGCACGGTCGGCCTCATCTGCATCCATGTCTGGGGTTTCCGCGATCCAGAGGCGCCGGCGCTGGCGATCGATCGCGGCATCGCCTTCCAGTTGACGAATGTGCTGCGCGACTTCCGCGAGGACTTCGACAACGGACATGTCTATCTGCCGGCGAGCGACTTCGAAGCGATGGAGCTCACGCCCGAGATGGTGCGGCGTTGGGAAGCTGCGGATCGTTGCACTGAGTTCATCCGCGCTCAGGCGGAGCGGGCGCGGGCGCATTACCAAAGCTCTTCTGCGCTCGACGGAATGATCACGCAGACCTGTGAGCCGACACTCTGGGCCATGACCACGATCTATCGGGGACTGCTCGAAAAGATCCTGGCCGACCCCGAACGCGTGGTGCGCGAGCGGCGCATTCGACTGAGCGCGGCGCGCAAGGCATGGATCGCTTTCCGTGCGCGATTCAAGGCGTCGTCGTCGGGTGGCGCATGACCGTTGGGTCGGTTGAGTCGGTTGCGGTCGTCGGTGGTGGACTCGCGGGCATCGCTGCGGCGCTGCGACTGGCCGAATCCGGCGTGCGCGTGACGATCATCGAGTCGCGCCCTCGACTCGGCGGCCGCGCAACGAGCTTCGTCGATCCGCGTTCGGGACTCGTGCTCGACAACTGCCAGCATGTCGTGATGGGTTGTTGCACGAATCTGCTCGATCTCTATGACCGCCTCGGCACACTCGACCGCATCGAGTGGCAGCGATCGACCTGGTGGGCGGACCCACCTCATCCGCCGCGCGAGATGCGACCGGGCATGCTTCCACCGCCGCTTCATTTCACCGGGAGTTTTTTGCGATTCGGCGTGCTGTCGCTTGCCGAGCGCCGCGCCGTCGGACGTGCCATGTGGCGGCTCATTCGACTCGGTCTTGCGGGTCGCGAGCGCTGGTGCGGCCGCGTCTTTCAGTCGTTCCTCGACAGCGCGAAGCAACCGCCGCGCGCAGTCGAGCGCTTCTGGCAACCGATCGTGGTGAGCGCGTGCAATCTGCCGGTGGAGCGCGTCGATGCGGCGGCGGCCATACAGGTTTTCCAGGAGGGCTTCCTCGGCTCTGGCTTCGCGAGCGCCGTGGGATTGAGTTCGGTGCCGCTCGTCGAACTCTACGAACCGGCCGAGGAGATCCTGTCGCGCGCCGGCGGCACCGTGCGCCTGGGAGTGAGCGCGAAGGCGCTCGCATTCGAGAGCGATCGACTCACCGGTGTCGTCACCGACGAGGGATTCATCAAGGCGAGCGCGGTCGTGTCGACTGTGACCGCGGATCGTCTCGCGAAGCTCTGTTCAGAGACGCTGCGAAGCGCCGATCGGCGACTCTTGCGACTCGATGAACTTCGCACGAGTCCGATTCTCGGCGTGCATCTCTTCTTCGATCGCTCCGTGATGACGACGCCGCATCTCGTCTTGCCGGGGCGCGCCGTGCATTGGCTCTTCGACAAGGGAGGGGATGAGAACGGCCGTCATCATGTGCATGCCGTCGTCTCTGCGGCGGACGAGTGGATGGAACTCGACGAGGCCGAGATCGCGCGTCGCGTGATGGACGATCTGCGCTGGGCCCTTCCTGCGGCGGCGGACTCGACGCCGGTCGAAGTCCGCAGCGTGAAGGAAAGGCGCGCCACCTTTGCGTGCGAGCCGGGCGTCGAGGCGCTGCGTCCAGGCGCGGCTCCTGACCTGGTCGGCACCGGTGCCGGGTGCAGCAATCTCTATCTCGCGGGCGATTGGTGTCGCACAGGTTGGCCGGCGACGATGGAGGGCGCGGTGCGCAGCGGCTATCGCGCGGCGCAGGCCGTCACCGGAACCGGCGGTGTGCTGCCCGACCTTCCCATCGGTCGACTCGCGCGCACGCTCGGCCTGCGATGAGTGCGCGCCGCATGTCGGAGCGTGAGCAGGGAGGTATCGAGATGATGAACACGATGCTCGGTACTCGGAGTGCCATCGAGTCGAGATGAGCGAACGCCCCTTGCCACTGGATGAACGACAGGCGTTGACCGACGAGGTGCTCACGCGGCTGCGCGAGGCGGACTTCGCGCTGGTCGGCATCTGCGATGCGCGGCCGAGCGACCACGGCGACGCGTTCCGTCAGTGGCTCGCCGACGGTCGTCACGGCGAGATGGCGTACCTGGAGGAGAATCTTTCAGCGCGTCTTGATCCCGCGGTGCTCGTGCCGGGAGCGCGCAGCATCATCTGCGTGGCGGATCGACATCACGATGGTCGCCGCAGCGCCGCGTGGACGGCGCCGCAGGGCTCCGACGCGGGCGAGCCACTACCGCACGGCCGCGTGGCGCGCTACGCACGAGGCGGTGACTACCACGAGATCATGCGATCGCGTCTCGAGCCGCTGGCGCAGGAGTGGCGCCGACGACTCGATCCCCATCGCTTTCGCGTCTGCGTCGACACCGCGCCGCTCATGGAGCGCGAGCACGCGCAGCGCGCGGGCCTTGGTCGTGTGGGCAAGCACACTCTGCTCATCGCCGATCGCCTCGGTAGTTGGCTCTCGCTCGGCGAAATCGTCACGACCTATCCGTTGCTTCCGCACCGCGCGCAGCCGGAAGCCGCGTCGAGTGATCCGTGCGGCACCTGCACACGCTGCATTGATGCGTGTCCGACGCAGGCGATCACGCCGTGGTCGGTCGATGCAACGAAGTGCCTCAGCTATCTCACGATCGAGCACTCGAGTGATGTGGCGCCGGAACTCGAAGCGGCCGCAGGACAGTGGATCTTCGGATGCGATGACTGCCAGGAAGTGTGTCCGCACAGCCAACCCACGCGTCGGTCACGCCGCGCAGGTGTGAGCGCGGGATACGAACAGCACACCGATCAACTCGATCTGCTCCAAATCCTGGGCTGGCGCGAGGCCGACTTCGAAGCTGCTGAACTCACGGCGGTGTTGCGTCGAGCGACGCTGCCGATGCTCAAGCGCAGCGCCATCGCCATCCTCGGCAATCATCTGGCGCAACATCCGCATGCGGCGTCGCTTCGGCGTCGACTCGAGTCGATCGCGCAGGACGCAAACGAAGATGCGATGGTCCGCCGCGCCGCGACGAGGGCCATCAGCGCACCGTAGAGTCGAAGCCGGGTGTTGCCTGATCGTGCGGGAGCTAACGACTGCAAGCGTCGGGTGTCGCGCTGAGCGCAACACGGCGCGTGCCGACGCGCCGGCGAACCTCACATGCCGCCGCCGCTTCCCATTGCGGCTTGCATCGCTGCTGCGAGTTCCGCCTGCAGGGCGGCGAGCGCCTCTTCGGGGGTCGTGAACTCACCGGCGTCAATGCGCGACGCAACCGAATTCGCAGCCGTCTGCATCGCCTTCGTCATCGTGGCGAACATCGGTGCCATGGACGCGAGCATCGCCGCCTGCCCCGGTGCCGCAGCCTCGAGCATCGAGTCGAAGTCGAGCATCCAGCGGCCGTCGGTCATGATCAGCTTGCCCTGATGCATGCCATGGGGACTCTTGAACTCGATCGTGGCGCTGGTGTCGTCCTGGCTGAGAAGTTTCACATCGGTGGGAAGCGAGAGTCCCGAACCGGCGCCCGCACCACCGCCACCCGCGAAGTCCGGCGCACTGCCGAACTTCTTCACCGACGCCTCGCGCACGGGCTCGAGTGCGAGCGACATCGATTCCATCGCTGAGAGAAGTTCGGGAAACTGCTTGGTATGCAGCAGCGCGAAGCGTGCGCGTGTTTCGTCCGCGTTCTCGGGTGTCTTTGAGAACTGCGCGATGAGCGCGTCCGGGCTCTCTGCGCCGCCGCCGGTTGAGCCACCGCCTGAGCCGCCATCGGTCGAGCCGCCGACGGTCCCATCGTCACTCGCGCCGTTGGACGCTGCGACATCGGCGCCGCCGGATCCGGGCTGCGTGAGCTCCTTCTGTGCGCGCTGCGCCTGGGTCAGCAATCCCGCCACCTCCGCACTGTTCATGCGCGACGGCGATCGAAGTTGACCGAGTGTCTCGATGGCGGTGCCGTAGAGTTCCTTGGCGCGGTCGCTCGACTCGCGCTTCGAAGCATCGACGGCGGCAATCGCCGCGCCGAGTTGCGATGACTGCCCCCATCCACCGGCTGCGTCCAGGCGACGAAGCAGCGCCGCGTGGTCTTCCATCGCACTTGCTCGCTGCCACAAGGCGCGCGCCAGCGCCATTTCGGCACCTGCCGCCGCAATGCGAGCCGAGTCTCCACCTTCGGCATCGGTGCCGCCGGCCGCCTGCGACGCGAGCGTGGCGCTGCGCTCGAGCGCTTCGATCGCCGCCTGGTAGCGCGGCTCGAGCGACTCACTCATCGATGCGAGCACTGCCTCGAGTCTCGTCTTGCCGGCGCCGCGAACATCACTCGCGCCCTTCTTGGCCCGGTTCGCCGCATCCCGCGCCGCTTCCGCGAGCGTCTGAAGCTGCTTCATCGCGTCGTCGGTCACTTCGAGCACCGCCGTTCCACCCGAGCCGAGCGCCTTTGCGCCGGCGAGTTGCGGCTCGATGGCACCCTTCTCCGACTGCTGCCGTCCGAGCGCACCGCGCACGGCCGCATTCTGTCGCTGGATCTCCGAGGCCTGCTCGATGAGCGGCAGCGCCTGACGCGGCGTCAGCGAGCGCGCTTCGAGCCGCAATCGATCCGCATCGAGTTCGAGTCGGCTCGCCTCACTCTGTGAAGTGGCGATCTGACGATCGACCTGCGAGATCGCACCTTCGAGCGCCTTGATCTCCGATTGAAGTTGGCGAAGCTGCGTCTCCGCCTGGTCGCGCTGCGACTTGAGTGCCGTGCGCGCCGACGCGAAGTCGACCCGCTCCAAAGGCACTGCCAATGACTCGAGACCGGCCGCCGCCGACGCGGCGCGCTGCACCGCGAGCCGTTCGCTGCGATGCGACTGTTCGAGATCACCAACGACGCGCAGTTCCAGCGCGGCAGCCTCTCGATTCAACGACGACGCAAGCATGAGCGACGCGCTCTTCTGCCCGGGCGACGCGCCTTGCAGCGAGCCCAAGCCCTGCGCGATGCGCTTCAACTCGACCGCTGCGGCGAGCGTCGACTCATCGTCGACGAGGAACATGCCTCCCGGCAGCGCCTTCGATGCCTGCGCGATCGCTTCGTCGATCTTCGCCTTGGCTTCGCGTTCGGCGACGCTCTGGGAGTCCTGACACGCCGGGAAGGCGAGCATCAGTGGGAGGGCCGCAAGTGCGGCCACGATGGTCGTCAAACGGTGGGCGCGACGCATGAGGACCAGCGAGAATACTCGCTTCGGCTGCAGTCGTCTGTGATCCTCATCGCTCGACCGGCTCGCCGTCTCCGGCCGTGCGATCGATGGCGTCGAGTCGTGGCGGCTCGTAGTCGACGGGGTAGAGCGGCCTGGGCTTGTACATGCCGCGGATCCACTGGACGGTCTCGCCGCGAAGCGCGCGCGCCGTGCCCGTGAACACCGGCTTCCAGCCCTTCACATCGGGATGCGGGAATCGCGCCTCATCCTGCGGCAGCGCATGTTGAACGATGAGGCTCGCGTCCGGATCCTCGAAGTCGACCAGCGGATGGTCGAGGCTCGATCGCAGCAGGATCAGCAGATTCGTGTAACGAACGCGCTCGTCCTTGCTGTTGCGTCGGTGCAGAAAGAATCGGCCAGCCTCGATGCCGCCGTGACATTGGCTCGTTGCGCAGTTCGGAACGAGCCACGCATCGTGGACCTTCGTGCGGAAGCGGTTGAGCGCTTCGGGCTCGCTCGTCACGCGCACGCGAGTGTAGAGATCGCGCGCCTTGAGTTCGAACATGAGCCTCAGGATCCGCGCCGGCTCCCAGGAGAACATGCGATTGCGTTCGTCGGATCCGGTCGGCACCAAGCTGCTCGATCCATAGCGCGTGATCAGTTCGCGAATCGTGTCGGGCGAGATGTCCATGCGCGGCGGCTTGTCGAGGTTCACCTCATAGATGCGGATGATGTTTACGTCGTCCGGTGCCACCAGTCGCGAGGGCAGAAGATCGCGCAGGTCCACCGGTCCCTTGCGAGGTGCTCTCGGCGCGGAGCGCGCGCCGGTGGAACCGTCGCCAGTGCCCGGATCGGAACTGCCCTTCTTCGTCGCGGCCTCCATCGTCAGTTGCGCATCGACTTGCCTGAGCAACTCACGACCCTCGGGAAGATCCACTTCCTTCGTGAGCGCCCGCAGCTCCTGCGCGGCGAGATCGAAGCGCTTCTCGCTGACGAGCCAGCGTGCGAAGGTGAGTCGTTTGTCGATCTCGTTGGGCTTGATCGCCTCGCGGAAGCGCGCGTACTTCTCGTCGAAGCTCACATCGAGCGTGATCGCGGCGACGGCGTCGCGCGGCAGACGACTGCGGATCCCGGCGATCTCGTAGTCAATGGTGTCGAAGTCGTCGGCGTGAATGATGGCGCGAAGATCGGATCCGTCGCGAAGGTGAATGAACCCATCCTGCCCGCCCGGCTGCGGCTCGGTCAGTGTGACGACACTGATGAGGCGGCCCTTCGAGTAGCTCGTGAGATCACCGTCGGGCGCACGTACGATGAGCGTCGTGTCGTCTTCCGACTCGACGGTGCCGCCCGCTTCCTTGTAGCGATCGATGAAGATCCAGACGCGACGCGGCTTGGCGGTGGCGGTGGGCTTCGGTGTCTCCGGGTCATCAGCAGCAGCCACTGGAGGTGCAGGCGCTGACGGAGCAGGCGCAGGCGCTGGCGGTGCCGGCTGAACGGGCGGGGCTGGCGGCGTCGGTGCGGCATCTGCCGGCGCGGGTTCCGTCGGCACCGGCGGCGCGGCGGCGGGCGGGTCGTCGAATGCGACCGGGCTCCCCACGAGCACGAGAATCGCGAGCAGAGTCAGCACAGAGGGCGAATCGTAACAGGCGCGGCGTTTGCAGCCACCGCAGTGGGGACAGCCTCCCTTAACAATTGGTCGCCAATTGTTAAGGGAGGCTGTCCCCACTGCGGTGGCTGTCCCCCCACTCGGTGGCTGTCCCTCGTTACATTCCCGGCCGAGGAGCCAGCCATGAAACTTGGTGTCATGAGTGCGTTGTTCGCGGGTCGCCCGCTCGAACAGGTGTGTGAGTTCGTCGCGTCGAGCGGCCTCCAGGCCATCGAACTGCCGGTCGGGGCCTACCCCGGCAAGCCCTTCTTCGACCCGAAACGCGTGCTTGCGAGCGCGGCAGAGCAGAAGCGAATCCGTTCGCTACTCGCCGACCACGGGCTCTCGCTCTCAGGTCTTGCGGTTCACGGCAACCCGGTGCACCCCGACCCGAAGATCGCGCGTGATCATCACGGCGCGTTCGACACCGCGATCAAACTCGCGCCGAAGCTCGGCACCGACATTGTCATCAACTTCTCCGGATGTCCCGGCGGCTCAGCCCGTGACAAGACCCCGAACTGGGTCACTTGCCCATGGCCCGGTGACTTCACCGAGATCCTGCGCTATCAGTGGGATCGCGTGCTCGTGCCGTACTGGGCCAAGCAAGCGAAACTCGCAGCCAAGCACGGCGTGCGCATCGCGTGGGAAGCGCATCCGGGTTTCTCCGTCTACAACCCGGACACGCTCATTCGACTGAGCGAGCGTGCGATGAAGGCAAGTGGTCTGCGCGGCAAGCCGGTGCTCGGCGCGAATCTCGATCCATCACACTTCTTCTGGCAGGGCATCGATCCGATTCTCGCCGCGCGCGATCTCGGCGAAGCGGGACTGCTCTTCTATGTGCACGCCAAGGACACGGAACTCGATCGCCACGAAGGCCCGCGCAACGGCTATCTCGATGCACGCCCGTACACAGATCTCAATCGCCGCGCATGGAGCTTCCGAACATGCGGCGATGGTCACGGCGCCGAATTCTGGAAACCCTTCGTGAGCATGCTGCGCCGATATGGCTACGACCATGTGCTCTCGATCGAACACGAGGATGCGCTCATGAGCGTGGAGGAAGGTTTCCTTCGCGCCGTCGACTTCCTCTCAACTTGCTTGATCGAAGAGCCCGCCGCGAAACCCTGGTGGACCTGACACTGGCGCGAGCCGTGTCGGCCGCGCCGCGCGATGTCACCTCCGCAAGCCGAATTGGCCGCGCCGCGCGGGATAGTGCCGCGAGCCGGGACGTGGCCCGCGCCGCGCGGGTCACATTCGCGAGCCGCGCGGGGCCTCGCTTGCTGCGCCCTGCCCGCTCGGGTTGCGAAGCGCAACCTCTCGCTCGTGCTCGCGGCGCGAGGCCCCGTCGTCGGCTCGCCGTCGCACCCCCTCGACCCGTGCGCGAGGCCCCGTCGTGGGCTCGCCGGCGCACTCACTCGACGCGAGCGCCGAACCCGACGAAGCTCGAACGGTCATGCGATCAGGACGGCGCAGGGGTGCGTTACAGTTTGCGTCAGCATGCGCGTTCTGCGCTGCCTGATTTCGCGCTTGATCCGATCGATTGGGCGAGTACCCTCGTCTGAGTGCCGATCGCGTCCGGGGACTAGACGCGATCTTCGTTCCGGCTTCCGGTCCCGAGGGCCTCGTTCGGCTGCGCCAAGGCGCAGCACATTTCTGAGGAGACTTGCAGATGAATCCGATTGATCGATTGACACAGGCGTGGGTGTGCGCGACACACTCGTTCGGCGTTCGCCGTTCGGCGTTCGGCGTTCGGCGTTCGGCGTTCGGCGTTCGGCGTTCGGCGTTCGGCGTTCGGCGTTCGGCGTTCGGCGGTAGGCGGTAGGTGGTCGGGCCACGTCCTGACCGTAACGGTGATTCTGGGGTGTGCCGTTGATCAACAGGCGGCGGCACAATGCTCGACTCCAAGCAGCACCACTCGATATGTGCGCACCGGGGGAAACAACGGCCTATCCGGTCAGTGCTGGGACGAGGCGTATGCCTCCCTGCAGGTGGCGCTGGACGATGCCGTCCTCGATCCGCTGATTACCACCATTAAGGTCGCCGGCGGCATCTACAGGCCATCCGGGACGAACGCGAGCTTCTTGATCTCAAAGGACGTTGAGCTTGCCCCGATTCGGTGGACACCCTGGATATGGAGAATGTCTCCAAGGAGTGTCCCATGGATCGAGAGAAGAAGAAGCGTCGCAAGCGTCGTTCGTTCAACAA